>JGI20225J20221_1000284_pt1 | contig 203525 bp, 175 predicted proteins | sample BioMet4_FD_20221 | JGI IMG/M metagenome (IMG submission 20221) | reverse complement strand
ATTCGAGATCACGCACTTTTGGGGCTTGGTCTAATGCTCTCAGCCGGCGAGGTGCCGAGAATTTGCGGTGCTTTTGGGTTGGATACCTCAACCAAAGCAAATGTTATGTCGGCAGTTTATACGGCGCAGGCGGCAGTCAATACTACCCGAACTGTAGTGCAGAACGTGGTACCGAAATAAGGTGGGAGCCATAATATGATGGCAATGGAAGTCTTTTTGACAGAATTAGAGAACGCCTTCTTGAGCGGATTGCGTATTTTTTGTCAGAACATAAAAACGAAAGCGAGGAATATAATGTATATCTACCCCGACAACCTGAAAGCGAAGGCGGCTCTTTGGCTGTGGCAACTNCGTGATGTAGCCATTTTTAGCAGTGGACTTTTGATCTCGGTCTTTGCCGTGGCTCAGCTGGGGACACTTATTCCCTTTGTTATAACGGCGGTCTACGGCTTTCTTTCCATCCGTTTTTCGGACACCAGCATTTTGGATTTTATCCGATATGCGGTGGCTTTTTTTATATCTAAACAGCAATATTACGAATGGACAGGCTGAGTCTTCCCCAAATTTAGCGAAAAAGTATGCCCGAATTCAACTACAAAGGAAGCCGTGAAAAATGAGAATTAAGAAAAACAAAAACCCCACCAAGGCCCTTGTTGGCATTGGTGAAATTACACCATACAGTATAAAAAGAGCGGAGGACGAGCTTGTGTATTTCCTCGTGAAACCAACAAACATCTCTGTTCTTTCCGAAAGCAGTGTGGCTGGAAAAATTAACGCTCTCGCCAATGTGCTGAAAAGTATGGAAGAGCTTGAAATCCTGTGCCTTAGCTCCAAAGAAAACTTTGATGCCAACAAGGAATATCTCAAAAGCCGAATGGAGGAGGAAGAAAACCCCGTGGTGCGAAAGCTCTTGGAGCAAGACCTCAAGAGCCTAGACAAAATGCAAATTCAGATGGCAACGGCAAGGGAATTTATATTTGTTCTTCGTCTCAAAAACGAGAAGGACAGCAATATTTATGCATATCTTTCTAATATAGAAAAAAGCATAAAAGAGCAGGGCTTCACGGTAAGGCGAGCAACTAAAGCCGACTATATGAGAATTCTCTCCGTCTACTTCGAGCAAAATGTCACAAGCGATTTTTTGCAGGATTATGACGGGGATATGTGGATAGATAGGTGATTCAAGACGTCATTTATGTTGATTCTTTGGTTGCGGATGCTTCGAACAGGACCGACCTAAAAGCGGAGTTGCACAACAACGCTTTTAAAAAAGCAAGCTTCGTTCGGGGCTTGCTTTTTTATACCCAAAACTATGAAAGGAATGATGCGGAGCCATGAAAAAGAATAATAAGTGCGCCACACCGAAGGCACAGCTCAAGTCCTTTGCGGATATGATTGCGCCTTCTGTTATCAGGTTTTCAAGCGACCACTACATTTGTGGCAACACCTACCGCTGTGTTTTTGCCCTGCGCGAATACCCAACAAGTACCACAGAGCAGGCAATACTCCGCCGTCTAGGTGAAAAAGACGGTGTAACACTGCACATCTACTCACGACAAGTAAAATACATGGAGGAAAAGAAAATCCTCGACAACGCATCAAACAAAAACCGTATGTACGCCGCCGCCGACAACATGAAGGAAAACATAAAAGCGCAAAATAACCTGCAGGATGTGGCTGATGTGCTAAGCAACATGCAGCGTAACCGTGAGCCGCTTATTCACTGCGCCGTCTATATCGAGCTGATCGCAAACGATTACGACAGCCTAAAACAGCTTCAAACCGAGGTGCTTACGGAGCTTGTCCGCTCAAAGCTCAACGTGGACAGGCTAATTCTCCGTCAAAAGGAGGGCTTTCTCTCTGCAAGCCCCACTGGGAGAAATGCGCTGGGAACTCAGCTTGAGCGAGTGCTGCCGGTAAGCTCTGTTGCAAACCTCTTCCCCCTCAACTACTCCGGAAAGACCAACAGCAACGGCTTCTATCTTGGCAAGGATAAGTTCGGCAGTAACATTATTGTTGACTTCAACCAGCGTGACGAGGACAAAACAAATGCCAACATCCTCATTTTAGGCAACTCAGGACAGGGCAAAAGCTACCTTCTAAAGCTCATTCTCTGCAATATTTTAGAGAGCGGAAAAAATGTGATCGTGCTTGATCCCGAGCACGAATTTGCGGACCTGTGCGAAAACTTGGGCGGCTGCTTCGTGGATTTAATGAGTGGGCATTACATGATTAACCCTCTCGAGCCAAAGAGCTGGGACACAGGTGAAGAGCTTAATGAAAAAGGAGTTCCGTCAGCATTTGTACAATCCACAAAATTAAGTCAGCACATCTCCTTCCTAAAGGACTTTTTTCGCAGCTACAAGGACTTCGATGATCGCCATATTGACACAGTGGAAATCATGCTTTCAAAGCTGTATTCCAAGTGGAGCATTAGCGACAGCACGGATTTTACAAAGCTAAGGTCCGCCGATTACCCGATTTTATCCGATCTCTATGCTCTCATTGAAATGGAATATAGGTACTATGACAATAAGCAAAGCCCATTGTTTCCAAAGGATTTGTTGCAGGACATTCTCCTTGGACTTCACTCTATGTGTGAGGGAGCAGAGAGCAAATTTTTCAACGGCCATACCAATGTGACAAGTGACCGTTTCATTGTTTTTGGAGTGAAAGGGTTGCTGCAGGCGAGCCAGAATGTAAAGAACGCACTGTTGTTTAACGTGCTTTCCTATATGAGTGACAGACTTCTTACCGTTGGAAACACCGTTGCCGCCCTCGATGAGCTGTACTTGTTTTTAACTAACAAGACGGTGATTGAGTACATCAGGAGTTTTATGAAACGTGTTCGCAAAAAGGAATCGGCAGTTATTTTAAGCTCACAAAACCTTGAGGACTTCGCGCTGCCAGGCATTGCCGAGCTGACAAAGCCACTGTTCTCCATTCCGGTGCATCAGTTTTTATTCAACGCAGGTTCGGTGGATTCGAAATTTTACATGGATACCTTGCAGCTTGAGGAGTCGGAATACAAGCTCATCAAGTACCCTCAGCAAGGCGTGTGTCTTTACAAATGCGGCAACGAGCGCTACAATCTTGCCGTCCATGCGCCAGAGTATAAGGAAACCCTGTTCGGCACGGCGGGAGGAAGATAGATGGCAGCTATATCCGGAGCGGCAGTTGCAAAGATTGTCGCAACAGTTTTGACCGATAAAAAGCTCCGAAAGGGCGTAGGATGGTTGCTCGTAGCCGTCCTCTCGCCCTTGATTTTATTCATTGTTATGCTCTGCACCCTTCTCTCCGCCACCTCACAGCATAACACTGCCGCTGCGGATTTGTGCTTCTACGGAGGTGAAATCTCCGAAACCGCACCGGAAGATTACCGCCGACACATAGAGGAAATGCAGTCAGCTTTTGCTATCGTAGACAGCGAGGTGGCAAGGGTAAATGCTATGACTGAGAACGGAAACGGACTTGATGGAACACACGTCAAGTCCATTTTTTATGCTCTCTATTTTGGCACAGACCACCCCGGATCCATTGACATTCAAGGTTTTGTTGACAGCTTTGTCCGTTATGAGGAGCGCACAACTACCTACACCGATGCGGAGGGAAACGAGGTTGTGAAGTCCTATATTGTTGCGATTCCGCTGCCGACGGACACTGCATACGGCAGACTTCCTATCACAGTCACAACTACTCAAAGGGAAAGTGCCACCGATGTATTTGAACATATTTCAGGTGCCGGTGACAGCTTCACAGGTGACATCCTGCGTGGTGATGGCGGCGAAACAAAAATTGATGTCAGTGGCTTTACGGATCTCTCCACTAAAAACAGTCACGACCTTGTAGCCTATGCGCAGCAAGCATTTGAAAACGGTTGGGGATATGTTTGGGGCACCTGTGGCTGGGTTCTTACACCTCAAATGTTTGCAAGCAAGCGTAGTCAGTACCCTGACGGCGTTGGCAAGTACAAAAATTTCATTGAAGAAAACTGGCTGAACGGTCGTACAACCGACTGTGTTGGTCTTATTAAGGGCTATGGCTGGCTGGACTCCAGCACTCTCGAGGTTGGCTATGGCACAAACGGCATGCCTGATATCTCTGCCGACCAAATGTACCAAGTGGCGACTACAAAGGGCAGCATGAGCACTATGCCCGACACCCCCGGCCTTGCGGTTTGGCACAAGGGACACATTGGCGTTTACATCGGAAACGGTGAGGTCATTGAAGCCATGGGCACAAAGTACGGTGTTGTTAAAACAAAACTGCAGGATAGAAACTGGACGGCATGGCTTGAGATACCGTATATAAATTACGAAGGGATTATAGAACAATGAAAGAAAATATGATTACGGTTTTAAAAATTGAGGTGGGTGAGCCTCCAAAAATCAAGGAAATCCCAAACGAGCTTAGCTGTCTACAGCACGAGGTGGGTGGTTTAATTGAGTGCGTTTATTTGGACGACGGCTCTATTGCTGTGGTCAATGAGGAGGGAAAACTAAACGGTATGGAACCCAACCGTAGGCTGGGCGCAGATATTATTTGCGGCCCTTTTTTTATTTGTGGGGATAGCTTGGACGGTGACTTTGCATCGCTGAACGAGGAACAAATCCAAAAGTATAGTGAGAAGTTTGCGGAAATCCCAGCGTTTACAGGAAAAGAGCCCGAGCTTGAGCCAAGTATAGAAGTAATCGGGTTTGACTTTTTGGGAGGTATGCGCTGATGAAGCAAGAGACCATTTCTATCAGCGTGGACGCTGAAAAGCTCCGCGCTACCAAAAAATATATGGAGAAAAAAGAGATGTCCATTGAGAAGGAGCTTGCCGACGCACTCCAGAAGCTCTATGAAAAACATGTGCCAGCGACTGTCCGCAATTACATTGATGAAACTGCTGATGACGACAATTTTGCAAAAAAGCCTAAATAACGTGCGAAAGGCCAAGCGCCACCCATCGCATAAGCGGCGCGTGGCGCTTTGTCGCGAGCGTGTTGGCGCTGTGTGCGGTTTTGTGGAGGGCATAGGCGTCCGTACACCTGAAGAAGCGCTTTGGATAGCTTGAGCCGAGCTTTGGAACGGCGTAATCAGAAGAACTAGGAGGAAAGCATATTTTCGATTATGAAACAGGATAAAGGAACGGGGGACTAAAGCCCCCGTTCCGACCACAAAGCCCCGCAGTGCGGGGCTTGTTCAAAGAGACATATTTGCAAAATAGTTGGCGCTTTAGGGACTGCTTTCTGAAGAATGCCGAAACATCAGGCACTTAAACAGCATTTTAAGGAAACATACAGATAAGGAGGAAGTATGACGAACAGCGAAAAGAAGAAATACGGGTTTTATTTATCTCCGGAGGTATCGGCCCGGATAGACGCTCTGCTTCCGATGGATAACTGCAAAAACCGAAGCGAGTTCGTTGAAAAAGCGCTGCAGTTCTATATGGGGTATCTGGGAAGTCCGGACTCAAACCTGTACATGTCCCGCGTGCTGTCTTCTCTCATAAACGGGGCGCTTACTCAAAACGTAGACAGACTCTGCAGCCTTTTATTTAAGCTCGCTGTCGAGGTTGCGATGATGACACAGGTAATTGGAGCCAATCTTAATTACAATGAAGAGGAACTGCGGAATCTCCGAGGTAAATGCGTGAAGGATGTGAAGACGACGTTCGGGAAAATTAGCCTTGAAGAAGCAGCAAGGTTTCAAAATGGTATCAGATAATGGCGAGACTTATATTTATATGTCCGTATATCTGCGGAAACGGTACCCGCAGAAGTAACCATGTGAATTACATAGCGACTAGAGAAGGTGTCGAAATGCTGGCGGCGAAAGAACTCAACTGCTCTAATGTCGGAGATGAAGGAAAATTTTTTGAGGAGCTACAAAGCGAATATATTTCGTTCGAGGAGAATTTGAATCCGGAAAATCACGAAAAGCGGTCTATTCTGGTTAACTACATTGCAGAGCGTCCTGGCGTTCAAAAGATGGGAACGAACGGTCTGTTTTCAATGACAGATGAAAAAATTGTGCTCTCGCGTGTCCAGAAGGAAATTGCGGAACATGAAGGCAACGTTTGGATACCTATTATATCTCTGACACGCGAAGACGCGGAACAGTTTGGCTACAACAACGCCGAAGCGTGGAGAAGCCTTTTACGCGCACACAGTGCAGATATTGCGGAGAGCATGAAAATACATCCGGATAATCTCCGTTGGTATGCGGCTTATCATAATAAAGATACACACCCGCATGTTCATATGGTTATATACTCGACCGACCCCAAAGAGGGCTATCTCACGAAGACAGGCATACGCCAGCTTAAGTCGGCACTCGCAAATGATATTTTTAGACCGGAGATGCTGGAGTATTACTCTCAGAAAACCGAGCAGAGGGATGAGCTGAACTTGCGTGCTCAAGATGTCATGAAAGAACTTATAGAGCAAATGGAAAGCGGGACGACGGAGAATGAGAAAATAGAGTTATTGATGTGCGAGTTATCGGAAGCGTTAAAGTCCGTGAACGGTAAAAAACAGTATGGTTATCTTTCTCCTAAGCTGAAATCGGTTGTAGATGAGATCACGAACGAGCTTGCAAAGGATACTCGGGTTGCTGAAGCATATAAGCTTTGGAACGAAATGCAGAACGCGGTTATTAATATCTATACAGATAATCTTCCGGAACCACTGCCTTTAAGTCAGCAAAAGGAATTCAAAACCGTTCGTAACATGATAATCCGCGAAGCACTTGCCTTGTCAGATTTACAGGTTCATACGGATTCGGCTTCTAAGGAAGAATTAGAAAGTGATAATATTGCCCCTCAAGCTGAAACGGCAGTGTTGGTCAATACACAACAGCCTCATAAGATTAGCTATACGCCGCAATCAAATGCGTCGCTTTCGATATCAGCGGCGACGCGTTTGCTTTATAACATGGGCAATATTTTCAGAAACAGAGTGCCAATGAACTATAACAAGGCTCAACACATTGACCGCAAGCGGAGAGCTGAACTTACGAGATTGCGTCGGACACATGGTGTCAAAGGCAATGACTACGAACAGAATATGTAAAGGAGGGCCTCAATGGCGAAATATGTACGATATACCGAGGAGCAGCTGCACCGTGCAAATACTGTGGATTTAGAAACAATTATCGCTAGGCATGGAGAGCGACTACTACGTTCGGGTAAAGACCGTCGTTTGGTCACTGACCACAGCATAACTGTCCGGGGAAACAGATGGTACGATCACGCGACAATGAAAGGCGGTTTGGCAGTTAGCTTTCTGCAGTATCATTGGGGCTTGCCGTTTGCGGAGGCAGTGGCATCTTTGCTGGAAATGAAGGCATATACCGCTGAAGAAACTATTCGCGAGAGCAAGCCGACGCCGTTTGTGCTCCCGCCACGTAATGGAAACATGCATAGGTTGTTTTCCTACCTCATAAATGAGAGAAAGCTCGAAAGAAAAGTAATTGAAGTGTTTGCTCTCGAAAAGCTTATATACGAAAGCCGGGAGTTTTCAAAAAAAGGAACAGAGTATCATAGTGCCGTGTTCGTCGGGTTAGACGAACACGGCACTGCCCGTCATTGCCACAAAAAAGCCTTGGGTACAAGCGGGTTTTGTACGAACGTAGAGGGGAGCGATTCTGAGTACAGCTTTCACTGGGTTGGCGCTTCAGAGAAGCTGTATGTATTTGAAGCTCCGATTGATTTGATGTCGTATATAAGCTTGCACTTCGAAAACTGGAAGGAGCACAGCTATGTTGCTCTTTGCGGTTTGTCCGAGTATGCGATGTTGAAGATACTCGAAACACATCCCAACCTGACAACAGTAATTCTCTGCATGGATAATGACCGTGCGGGGATTGCCGCCTCAGAACGAATGAGTGACAGACTACTCGGTCTAGGGTATCAGGATATATCTTATGACAGGTCGGAGCTGAAGGACTGGAATGAAGATTTATGTGGGGCAAAAGAATGAATAAGTATCTTCAATGCTGAAAGGAACATGATGTCAAACAACATTTACATATTAATAATTGCTGCCGTCGTGATGTTTATTGTCATTGGCGGACTTTCTATACTGTCGCATTATTATACCCTGAACGGAATTAAGAGCCGAACAGTTGGTGATGGCCAACACGGAACAGCTCGCTTTGCGACGAAACGGGAAATTCAAAAGACATATAGTCAAATTCGTTTTACTCCGCAGGAATGGCGGGAGGGGATGAAACGTCCCGCCCTTCAGGGAGTGGTCCTCGGATGTGTCGGGCGTAAAAACAAGCTGGAGGCTCTTGTCGATACCGGCGATGTGCATACTCTTATGATAGGCGCTTCCGGAGTGGGAAAGACCGCATTTTTTCTCTACCCTAATCTCGAATTTGCATGCGCAAGCGGAATGAGCTTTCTAGTGACCGACACCAAGGGAGATGTGTTTCGCAATTACGGCGCAATCGCCAAGGATTGTTATGGTTATAAGGTGTCGGTCATTGATTTGAGAAATCCTACACGCTCGGACGGTAATAATCTCCTCCATCTCGTAAACCGGTATATGGATGCCTATGCTGCTGACCCAAAAGACATAATTTCAAAAGCTAAGGCAGAAAAGTATGCGAAAATAATAAGCCGAACGATTATTAGCAAATCCGGGGATGAGAACTATGGGCAAAACGCATTCTTCTATGACGCAGCCGAAGGTGTGCTTACTGCAGTTGTTCTTCTGGTAGCCGAGTATCTGCAACCGGCGGAAGGCGATAAAAGCGAGAAGCGACACATAGTAAGTGTATTCAAACTCGTACAGGAACTGCTTGCTCCATCACCGATTGCGGGGAGAAATCAGTTCCAGCTGCTTATGGAGAAGCTGCCACCAGAGCATAAGGCTAAGTGGTTTGCCGGAGCAGCGCTGAACACTTCGGAGCAGGCGATGGCTTCGGTGATGTCGACTGTTTTGTCCAGGCTCAATGCTTTCCTTGACTCCGAAATGGAGCAAATTCTCTGTTTTGATACCGCGATTGACGCGGAGAGATTCTGTAATGAGAAATCCGCTATCTTCATTGTTCTTCCTGAGGAGGACAATACAAAGTACTTTATGGTGTCTCTTATGATACAACAATTATACCGTGAAATACTTGCCGTTGCAGATGAACTGGGAGGAAAGCTTAATAACCGGGTTGTGTTTTTCTGCGATGAGCTTGGGACCATACCGCCTATAGATTCGCTGGAGCTTATGTTCTCTGCCTCGCGATCCCGTCGCTTGACAATGGTCCCGATAATACAGAGCCTTAGTCAACTCCAAAAGAACTACGGGAGAGAGGGAACTGAAATAATAGTCGATAATTGCCAGAACGCCATCTTCGGAGGTTTCGCTCCGAACAGCCAGACTGCGGAGGCGTTATCTAAGGCACTAGGGAGCAGAACGGTTATGTCGGGGAGTATCAGCAGGGGGAAGAATGACCCATCTCAGAGCCTGCAGATGATGGAGCGTCCTCTGCTCACACCTGATGAGCTGAAAGCTCTGCCGAAAGGACAGTTTGTCGTTATGAAGACTGGTGCGCATCCGATGAAAACGCGTCTGCGGTTGTTTTCTGACTGGGGTATTACGCTTGATAGTTCTTATTCAGTTCCTGAAAAAGCACAGCGAGAGGTGGCTTATGCAAACCGGCGAGAGCTTGAGATAAACATTATGAAGAAGAACCTTACGGTGAGCCCGAAGCGGGTAAGCGATGGTACTACAGGAGAAGTGGGCGGAGAGACACGTACACCAAACGGCAAAATGCTGAGATATGAATAACAGGAGAAAAAATGAGTTATTTCAATACTATTTATATTGACAACCTCCCGCATCGGGCAAAGGCCGTCTATATGTATCTTAGCGATCGAGCCAATGAGAAGGATGCGTGCTGGCCGGGCATTAACCGGATAGCAGCGGATCTGGACATGTCACGATCAACGGTGAAGAGAGCGCTGGGAAACTTGATACAAAACGGGTACATAGAAAAAGAGCTGCGCTACCGCGGAAACGGCAGCTACAGCTCCAACTTGTATACAATTCTGAAATGAGAGGTAACTAGCATGGCGCAACTACCCGAGTTGATGACGGTTAAAGAACTACAAAGCTACCTCGGTATTGGTAAGGATAAAGCCTATAAGCTAGTCAAAAACAAATCCTTTCCGGTGGTAAAAATAGGCGGAAGGTACTATGTAATAAAGCATAATTTTGTTAGATGGCTGGAGAACCAGACAGGAAAGCAACGCTAATTATTGGAATGATAATGACCAACCAATGCGATTGGACAATGGCGAATTAAACACAACAATGATGCAAAATATTACACAGATAGATATAATATATAGGATCACTTATATTTGGGAAAGTCGTGATACACCAGTGTTGGAATATATTGAAATAGGCGAAGAGTTCCCAACATAAAAAAAGTAAGAATGCTAAATTGAGCGCTCCGCATAAACGTTAATTTATGTGGGACGTTCAATTTAATTGCAACTACTTGAATCAGTTTTGCACTTCCATCTAATGGACAAAGTTAAACATGATTACATACAAACGTTTATAATTAATTTGGCTGATTATTTTTACTTTGAATTATTCCGTAATCTCCTTTTACGAAGCTTATATAAAACATACGTTATGGATGCAAGACAAAAGATCGTAACGATTATTTCAGAGTATTTATTAACGAATGGCAGTGCTGTTTCCCATGCACTACCCAGAAAGGCTCCAGCAACAACCAAAATTGTATTCCATACTGCGCTTCCTATGGCAGTAAGCAGTAAAAACAGAGGGATATTCATTTCGTTAATGCCTGCAGGAATGGATATAAGGCTACGGATAAGCGGTATACAACGGCATATCAAAACTGCCTTATTCTGAAAACGACAAAACCACGTAGATGCTTTGTCGACATATTCCGGTTTTAAATGCAGTATTCTTCCGAAATGTCCCGCGAAAAGCTTTTTGAGTCGCTCAGTCTTCAATATTTTACCTAACAGGTATAATGCAACGGCACCGGCCAAAGACCCCAGCGTGGCGGACACTATAACCATGGTTTTATTCATGGCGGTACCGATGGTAAGAGCACCGCCGAAAAGCAATATGACTTCGGAAGGAATAGGCGGAAATACATTCTCCACAAAGATCAAGAGAAAGATTCCGAGATATCCATATGTGTTTATAATCTGAATCATGGTATCTTGCATAGTATCCCCATTTCCCGATAGGCTGCGAATATTTATCGTCCAGGTTTGCAGTATCAGCCCTGAACATAGAGCTGTTTGAAAAGTGTTTATTCCTTAGAGTTATCGGCTGACTTGCAATCGGCGGGATGACCGCAGTAAGGGCAATAGGCGTCTTTTACTCTAAAAGGAAGTCCACACCCCGAGCACTTGCGATAAAGCGCAGTGCCACAGAAACGGCAAAATGAAGCTTTTTCCTGATGTCTTCCGCAACTTGGGCAGACAGGCATAAAGCCACGCAGTATCAAGAATATTGCGACTGCCACAAGGTTTCCAAACAGACCAATTATAGCCCAAAGCGCGCCGTTCATGGTGGTAAGTTCAGCAGCTTTATAGAGCCATGCCATGATAAGGAGCCAGTATGCTATTCCCAGCAGTACGCAGAGAACCGCTACTATGCCAAACACGATTTTCGCACCGACAGTTGGCTGTGTAAATTGCGCAGAATAGAAAAATTCAGCGTCCTCGCGCTCGTGCCTATCACTGTGCTCATTTTTGTATCCGTTGTCATGCGAGTTTTTGCTGTTCTGCTTGTTATCGCCCTCATTATTCTCAGAAATGTTGTTCTGGTCGTTTATTGGAGGTGCAGCTTGATGATTTGTACTGTCAGAATTCTCAATAGTCTGATGCCAGGTGATTGCCTCACCAATCTGGGTGTGCCATGTGACGCCGATGAGCACGCCGCCGAGGATAACGACGCACAGCAGGGTAATAATAAATCGCTTTGCTGCTTTTTTGTAATCTGTTTCTATAATACGCTTTTCGAAATTGCTCATTGAGGCAACCTCCCTGCTTTTGATACTCCCATTGTATCAGCCCGATATAAACTGCTTTTATAATAAAGTTAAACTAAAGATAAAATGTGGTTATTTTATGCTAAATGAATTAAAGCAGAGCCCAAAATGGCTCTGCTTTTTAAATTCTAGTTTCAAACTTTACAGTCTGTGGAAACAACCTGACAGTGACCACATCTCGGTTCGATACAAACACCTCGTACGGGTCTCATCCACGTACCTGATAATGCATGGTATCTCCTGTGTTGAGATTATTGTAGGAAAAACATGACTACCCTTATCGTCAACGACAATATTCATGTTCGTAAGATCGCGGCTCTGCACAATAGTTTAAAAACAGTTTATTTTATTTATAATTTTAGTTTATTTTATTCTTTTATAATAATTAATATAAAATTCACTATATGTTACTTCTTACTAGTATTACTTTAGTCTTAAATAGAAAACGTATTAATATGGAGATAAAAAATGAATTCCTTTAACCTATTTTCTTTTATGTTTCAGCTCAATGATTTTCTAAAATATTTTATAAGCCAATATGGTTCCTTAATATATATTTTAGTTTCTTTGGCTATTTTCGTAGAGACTGGTTTGTTTATAGCATTCCTTCCGGGAGATTCTTTAATATTTGCATGTGCAGCCTTTGCCGCGGCAGGGCTGCTGAACATAATGCTCGTAGTAATAATTTGCTTAATCTCTGCATTCCTTGGAGACAGCCTAAACTATTATTTGGGATATGCAGTAGGCAAAAAGATATACGCTAGGGCAAACAGCCGATTCTTGAAACGAGAAAATATAGATAAGGCTAAAGATTTTTATGATAAACATGGGGGAATGGCAATCGTACTGTCGAGATTCATTCCCATTGTTCGGCAATTTACGCCATTTGTTTCGGGGATTGGCAAAATGACATACAAAAAGTTTATGCTATTTAATGTGATTGGTGTTATTTTATGGGTTGGTCTGACATCTTGCGCAGGCTATTTCTTTGGCAATATACCTGTAGTTCGTGATCATTTCAGTACTGTAATCATTGCTATAATATTTATTTCGCTTCTTCCTGCTTTTATTGCATTTATAAAGTCGAGGCCCAGGAAGCAAAAACAGAATCATCTACATTAAAAATAGTAAAACGGTTTGTTCAAAAGATGTTTAGGTTTTCATAGCTTTTATATATTTTCTGGGGGTATTTATGAGACGGCAAACTTCATCAAAAGGATTTGCCACTTTGAGCGCAGCAAGCGTAATTTCCAAAGTGCTTGCATTTGTTTATCTTCCAATACAGGCAATGCTTGTACATGATAGTGGAAATGGTTTAATTAGTGCAGGGTTTAAGCTCTATTTATTCATCTATGCCCTGTCAAACGCGGGGCTACCAGTCATCATATCTAAATTTATATCCGAAAGAGATGAACTTGGAGATTACCGAGGGAGCCAGGTAATCTTCAGAACAGCATTTTTAATAACCCTAGCATTGGGAATAGTATCATCTCTGTTTACATTTTTCGCATCTGGTTTTCTTGCAAACTGGTGTGGGATGCCTGAGTCAAAGTTGATGTTCATGGTAATCTCACCGACATTTCTATTTGCTTCTGTCGGTTGCTCCATCCGCGGGTATTTTCAAGGCAAGCAAGACATGATGCCAACAGCGATTTCACAAATAGTTGAACAGATAATCAACTCTTTGTTTACGGCATTGTTGGAAATATTGTTTTTTCGCTACGCAATGCAGGCAAATAAAGATACAGTTACTTACACCGCTGCAGGTTCGGCGGCTGCTACCGTTATGGCAGCCGTAGGATCAACGGCTTTTTTGGCTTTTTTGTATTTCGTCGTTTTTCGCAAGCAGCGCGAGCGCGAATATTTCAAGCAGAAATATGAAGGTCCAGGTATCAAAAGCGGATTTGTTTTAAAGCAGATGTTGATGTTTACAGTCCCTGCTATTATAAGCTGTATTGCTACGAGTGCCGCAGACATTATTGATACAAAATCTTGCATTCCGCTATTGCTCAAAGGAGGCTATTCAGCTTCACAGGCGTATTCGCTGTTTGGTATATACTCCACGAAATATCAACGTCTTATGACGTTGCCTGTTCTTTTTGTCACTCCGCTTGTTACAGCTATTATGCCTTCGCTTTCTGCGGCCAAATCCAGAGGCGATTACGAATATTTCAATTATATGGTCAATGAGGGGTACAGGCTGAATTTTATGGTCGTAATGCCAATAATTGCAGGTTTGTCATTCTTGGCAAAACCAATCCTAACAGTAATTTTCACCATGCAGAATGCCGGCTCGCTTATGATTATACTTGGCACATGGATGGCACTGCTTACAACGGTCCAGGCACTCCAATCCGGAATACTGATAGCACTTGATAGACCGTTGATATCACCTTTAACCTTAATTATAGGGATGGCTGCTAAAACTATTCTAAATTATATATTGATTCCGTTTTATTCAATTAACATATATGGTGCTTTGATTGGCAATGCAATTGCTTGGATTATTTCCATAGTGGTTAATCAGTACTATATAAACAAAAAAATTAAAAAAGGCCAACCGCTGTGGAAATATATTTCTAAACCGGGAATTTCAGCTATAACAATGGGTGGATTATGCCTAGGATTTTATACGATTCTATTTTCATTAATTAATTTGATAAGTAATAGCTATCTGTTAATCAACGATCTTTCGGTGCTGTTTACTGTCCCGTTTGGCTCTATAGTATATTTTGTGATAATGATCAAAATCGGCAGTATTAATACGAATGATTTAAAAAGGCTGCCAAAAGGCAACATGATTGTTGATATGTGCACAAAGATTCCTTTTTTGAGGTCAGCGTTGAATAGTGCTTAACCTGAGTTTTAACTTATAAACTTTGCTGGCTATTATTTAGATAACGGCAAACATATTAGGAGACTATTATGAATATTTTTCAGGCAATTTTATACGGCATAATTCAAGGCATCACTGAGTTTTTACCGGTTTCAAGCACAGCCCATCTTACTTTGCTGCCTTGGATTACAGGATGGAATGATCCCGGCGTATCTTTTGATGTAGCATTGCATATCGGTACGGCTACCGCAGTTATTTTGTTTTTTATTAAGGACTGGGTGCGGATTGTTAAGGCCGGCTTTTCCTCCCCTCATTCCAAAGACGGCAAGTTATTCTGGCTCGTGGTTCTAGCCACGATACCGGGCGGTATTGCAGGAGTATTGTTGGATAAATACATGTCCGAAATCAGGAGTCCGTTGTTGACAGGTGTTATGCTTATTGTTATGGGCATATTCCTTTATGTGGCTGACAAGGTCGGTAAAAACGAAACTGAACTCGAGAATATGACAGTCAAAAAAAGCTTTGCTGTTGGTTTATCGCAGGTTCTCGCGGTAATACCCGGCGTATCACGTTCTGGCATTACTATGACAGCCGGTCGTTTCGCTGGTATAACGCGCGAAAGTGCTGCAAAATTCACCTTTTTAATGTCGGCGCCTATTATCCTTGCTGACGCGCTCTACCATGCCAAGGATATGCTAAGCTCTCAGATCAATACGGTTCCTTTCCTTGTGGCAATACTCACATCTGCAATTATAGGTTCGCTGAGTATTAAATTTTTACTTAACTATCTGAAGACTAAAGGATTTCAGATTTTTACCATTTACCGCTTTGTTTTCGGTGCTTTTATCATTGCGCTATTTTTCGTAAGACGCGGCGTGTATTGATTTGCTATCGAAGTAAAGGAAATATATAAATACCCGCTTATCACTGCTTTATCAGTAATAAGCGGGTAAATTGTCATAAAAAGCTGGTATAAGTTTGAGTGAGAAGAACCGAACCTATAGCTTTCCGTCAGTCATGTTTGACTCGGAAGGTTGAGGTATGAAGCGTACCCGTGCCAAGGAGCCGCCTGTGTTTTTTTTGGTCACTTTTATAAGTTACTTTTAACGGGTACACTGTTTACGCTTTGAACCTGTATCCCGCGCCCCATATGGTCTGGATATATCGGGGATTTGATGGATCATTTTCAATTTTCTCGCGTATACGGTTTATATGAACGGCCACAGTAGCGTTATCCCCGATAGCGTCCATGCCCCAGATACGCTCATAGAGTGTTTCGCGGCTAAACACAACATCCACATTCAGCATTAGGAATAGCAACAACTCATATTCTTTGTTCTTTAATTCGACTTCATGGTCATCAGCAAAGACCCTGTGTGTATCTGTATTAACGCTGATGCCGCCGAGCCTTATCTGCGTTGAAGGTGTTTCCGACTTTGTGAGCCTACTGTACCGAGAGAAATGCGCCTTTACGCGCGCCACCAGAACACTTGGAGAAAATGGTTTTTCAATATAATCATCAGCGCCGAGACCGAGCCCGCGTATCTTATCTATATCTTCCTGTCTCGCAGTTACCATCAGAATCGGTATATCAAGCTTTTCTCGCAGTCTTCGACAGACTGTGAAACCGTCAATGCCCGGTAGCATCAGATCGAGCAAAACCAGGTCAAAGCCTCCATTCAACCCACGTTCCAGCCCGGCCGTACCGTCCGCCGCGATTTGGACCTCAAAACCGTTGATTTCGAGATAGTCATGTTCTATAGCAGCGATAGAGGAGTCATCTTCGATTATAAGTATCTTACTCATTTTCAGTCTCCACTTTCGGCAGATCAATAATTATCTCAAATCCACCGCTTTCCACGTTTTTAGCTTCGATTGTTCCGTTCATACGACGTATCGCGCTTGCTGCTATTGATAAACCCAGACCGCTTCCCTTATCCGGATCCTGCCTCGAAGGATCGCCTCGGTAAAACGCATCGAATAGACGAGGGAGATCCTCATTAGGTACGCCTGGACCATTATCTTGAAGGATAAGACGGCAACCCTTTTCAGTGTTTTTAAGCGAGATAAGAAGTTCGCCGATTGCTTTATTCTTATATTTCAGGCTGTTCTCTATGATATTTACTAGAACACGGTTGAGCTGTTCTGGATCAGCAAGCACAGATATGGGCTCAAGATTTGTCTTTAAAAGAAGACCTTTTTCCTCGTATTCTTTTTCAACAGACTGCACAAGATTTGATATTTCATTGTCAAGCTGCAGAACTTTTGGATTGTTTGGGAATTCTCCAAGTTCCATTTTGGAGAACATAAAGATCTGACTAACCATTCGGGCAATATCTTCCGACTTGCTCTTTATTGTCTCTAGATATGTTTTTCGCATCTGCGGTGTTTTTGCCACACCGTCAAGCAAGCCTTCTACATATGCCTGTATCGAGGTTAGCGGAGTGCGCAAGTCGTGCGAAATGCCTGCCATCAACTCCTTGCGGCTAAGTTCGTGTTGCTGTGTCAGCTCGACCGATGCCTTCAGCCGCATCGCCATTTCGTTGAAATCCGAGCAAACAGGAGCAAATTCGTCCGTACCGTCGTAATTAATGCGATAGTCAAGATTACCGTCCCTTATCTGCCGCACGCCGTCAGAAAGAATATCCAGCGGTTGTTCGATTTTTTTGAATACAAACTTGGTAAGAAAACGGTTAGTTACCCAAATTGAAACAACAATTGTTAGCAAAAGAATAACGGATGCTAGTATGATAACTGCCTTTAAAGTGCCATAGGATAGTTCAACTTTGCTTCCATAAAGCAGTATTAGATAGTTCGTGTCGCCAACGCTAGTATTGTGTGCATACAGACTGCGATTGCCGTCAGATGCAGTACCTTCGTTTCCAAAAAGCTTTACAGCATCAAGAAGAACAGCGTCCCTATCATCGGAGCGACCATAGGTATATACTGTTGTTCCATTTGATACTACTTGAAGCGACATGGAACCGCGGTCAAGAAAGCTGCTGAGCGCGTTCAGATTATCCGTTCGGTCTGCCGGATTCTCGTGCAAAGCCTCGACTGCCATTTCAGAAATGCCGGCGCTTGCCCTGTAAAAATCCTCGCTGTCCTCAAACCCGATTCCTGTGCTGTGCGTAAAAGTAAACCAGATCGCACCTAAACATCCTACAGCGATCAGAGCTGTTATAAATACAGGTACAATGAGCATCAGAATGTTTGATATCGCCAGTCGTTTTTTGACTGTCAAGCCGATCGCCTCCTTATCACCAATAATAACATATCATATTTGTTACAACAATTCTTAAACTGAGGATAAACATTTTACGTGAAAATTATTGTGCCGCGTTTATAAGGTATCCCTTGTTACGCCGAATGACCCTATAGGATTATTCGGTGCCTTTTTATACTTCAAATATAAACTACCATAATTAAACACTTGAGGAATTCCATAAACAGCGATTAATATATTAATAACAATATCGAAAGTAACCGAATTCTGTGCCTTACACCGCTGGAGGAAAAATGAAAATCTCAAAAACACCTCTTTTAGTAATTCTTTCAACGTTCATCGCCCTTTCTGTTCTGACAATCGCGGGAGCCAGCGCGGTCGCTTCAGGCTATACTGTCAAAGATATTGCTATACAGCCGGGTTATAACGAAAGTGTGATGAATTTCTGCTGGTATTCTACAGTAAATTCCGGCTGCTATGTTCAGGTTGCAAAGGCATCCGAAATGACCGGAAGCGAGTTCCAAGTTGACGCAAAAAGCTTTTTGGGTTCGATCAGCGCCGCATCAACGGGTTACTATTCAAATAAAGTCATAGTTACCGGACTTTCACCTAAAACTGAATATGCATATAGGGTCGGCAACGGAGCGTCTTACAGCGGGGTCTACAGTTTTAAAACTGGGGACGGCAATAACTACAATGCAATCTTCGTAAGCGACGCCCAGATAGGTGCAAGCGGGAACATATCAAATGACAAGGCTGGATGGGAAAAGACTTTATCGGCTGCGGTTGGTAGGTTTAACAGCACCGCCTTCATTCTGAGCGCAGGAGATCAGGTCGACTATTTCAATGAAAGTGAATACGATGCGTTTCTGGCTTCACCGCTATTAAGAAGCGTCCCCATAGCTCCAACTGTGGGTAACCACGAAAACCTCTCCAGCAGCGCGCTCAATTCATATCACTATTTTGAACCAAACGAATCCTCTGAATACGGCTTGACTAACGCGGGCGGAGACTATTGGTTCAGATACGGAAATGTTCTCTACATGGTTCTGAATACAAACAACACAGATGTTTCAAAGCATGATGCATTTATCGGACAAGCCGTCGGAGAGAATACGGATGCAGCTTTTAGAGTCTTAATGTTCCATCAGTCCATTTACTGTTCAGCTGCATATTCCGCCCTATCTGCAACCTTAACTTTGAGAAAAAATCTATATCCTATAATCGACAAGTATCATATCGACCTCGCGCTCTCGGGGCATGACCATTGCTATACCAGAACCTACCCGATGTTTGGAAACGTCGCTCAAAAATCGCAGACCTTTGATTCAGAGGGCAGAATAGTCGATCCCACCGGTACGATTTATGTAACCGCAGGCTCGTCAAGCGGCAGCAAGTATTATGATATTAGTAAAACTCAGGGGGATTTTGCAGCCGAAAGCCTACAGCTTTATACGCCAACTTTCTCAAATATCGAAGTTAACGGGAATAGCCTGAGCGTGACAACATACAGAGCCGATACAATGAAAGCGGTAGATTCTTTTGTTATAGTGAAAAGCACATCGTCGAAATTTTACGATGTACCGAGTAACGCGTGGTATGCGCCTGCTGTTGAATTCCTTGCCAGCAAAAACATCACGACCGGTACCAGCAGCCATATATTTAGCCCAAATGCTCTATTGACCAGGGGCCAGTTCCTTGTTTTGCTGATGAAGGCTTATAGTATAACCCCGGATTCGGATAACACCGGCAATTTCTCAGATGGGGGAAACACGTATTATACGGGATATCTTGCTGCCGCAAAGGCTATGGGGATAGTGCAGGGAGTCGGCGGAAACAGATTTCTGCCTGATAGCAGCATTTCACGTCAAGATATGTTCATGATGCTGTATAATGCTCTGAAATTGCTTAACAAGTTGCCTACGCTCACAAGCAGTGCAATAGAAAAAAGCTACAGCGATTCTTTTCTTATTGCGTCATACGCGCGAGATGCCATAAAAATTTTAACTTCGGATGGTGTCATTTCGGGGAGCAACGGGAAGATTGATCCTGCTAGTTTATCCAGCAGAGCGCAGATGGCGCAAGTGTTATATAATCTGCTATCAAAATAGTTTGCCATTAAAAGTTTATAATTAGTTTATTTCTAGTAAAAATACTGTTTATCCCATCCGTCCATACTGGACATATACCAGTGGTCGGATGGGTTTTTTTATATCTAGATGCAGGAATTGAGAGGTGCGATTTGAAGATTCTTATTACCACGGACTGCTATGCGCCGATTGTGAATGGCGTAGTAACCTCTGTACTGAATCTGCGAAAAGAATTATTACAGAGGGGGCATGATGTCAGGGTTCTGACCCTGTCACAAACCACTCATTCTTATACGTGTGACGGCGTAACCTATATTGGCTCGATAGGAGCAGGAAAGGTATATCCCGGAGCAAGAGTTCAAACAGTGTTTGCTAGCAGTCTTGTTCAGGAGATCGTTGACTGGAAGCCGGATATTATTCATACGCAATGTGAGTTTTCAACTTTCCTATTGGCTCGAAAGATTTCAAGGAAACTGGATATCCCCATCGTANATACCTACCATACGGTCTATGAGGATTATACACATTACTTTTCACCGAATGAAAAATGGGGTCGCCACATGGCAGGGGCACTATCACGATGGATTTACCGACAGACCGATTGCATTATTGCCCCCACCGATAAGGTACGAGAAATTCTAGAGGGCTACGGCATCAAGAACAAAGTTTATGTCGTTCCGACTGGGATAGATTTAAGTAGATTTTCAGAACCGACGCCGAAGGAAAGACTTTTCGAAATCAAGCACTTGTTGAGTATCCCTGAGGAAAATCGCATTCTTCTCTATGTGGGCCGTCTTGCAAAAGAAAAGAACTTGGAGGAGATACTGTCCTTCCATGCAAAAATGCACCTTAAAAATACAACGCTGCTGATTGTCGGCGACGGGCCTAACCGAACGGAATTGGAGCAGTTGGCTTGGCAGCTCGGTATCAAGTCGGATGTAATATTTGCCGGAATGATTGCACCAGAAAGGATCGCTGAGTATTACCACTTGGGTGATCTGTTTGTCAGTGCCTCGACCAGTGAAACTCAGGGGCTGACCTACATTGAGGCTCTGGCCTCCGGCCTTCCGGCGCTCTGCAAAAAGGATGCTTGTCTGGACGAAGTGATAGTTAATGGACTTAATGGCTGGCAGTATGAAGACGAGCGGGATTACGCTGAAAAGCTGAAATACATTTTAGGCAGTAATGCCGTGTACAGTTCAATGTCATATAACGCGGTGCAACTCGTAAAGCAAAGATACTCCTCGGTTGCCTTTGTGGAAAAAGCGGAGGTCGTTTATCGAAAAGCGCTTTACAGAAACGTGCACCACGCTGTGGACTCATATTTAGAGGTGCCTACATGTCAAGGACCATGACAAGAAACTATCTCAGCGCTTTTTCTGTAGTGAGCTTTATAGCATGCATAGCGCTTTCTGTATATGCCTATAACATGCACATCTTCACGTCTCAGGCGGCACTTCAGACGTATATATCGGGTTTCGGCCCTGCAGGGACACTTGTTTTTATAATATTTCAAGCTGTTCAGGTAGTTGTGCCGATTCTGCCCGGAGGACTCGGGTGTCTTGCGGGAGTTTTGCTTTTCGGTGCATGGAAAGGGCTGCTCTATAACTATGTTGGTATCTGCATTGGTTCAATTGCTGCATTCTTCATTGCAAAGAACTGCGGAAAACCAATTTTGTATTCGCTCTTCAAAGAGAAAACAATATCAAAATATGAAAAATGGACAGGAAACGAAAGCAGATTCGCAACTTGGTTTGCATTAGCAATATTCTTTCCTGTTGCACCTGACGATTTTCTGTGCTATCTGGCCGGAACTACGCAAATGGGGTGGAAAAAGTTTACCGCGATCATACTGCTGGGTAAACCATTTTCGATTTCCCTATACAGCCTCGGGCTCAATATTATCCTGCAAAATGCTCTGGCATTGCTGCATTAAAAAAGAGGTGTTAGTTTGAACGTTTTTTTATATGCCGGCGGCTTATCGCTGGTAAAAAGAAGCGGCGTTGCTGAAGCGGTAGTGCATCAAAAAGAGATGCTCAGCAGTATTGACATACAAACCGTTTGCAAATGGTCGCAGCCCTCAGATGTGGTTCATCTAAATACGATTTTTCCGGATTCTCTGCTAGCAAGCTATAGGGCACGGCAACGGAAAAAGAAGATCGTGTACTATGGCCATTCGACGATGGAGGATTTTCGAAATTCCTTTAAGGGCTCAAATTTCTTTGCTCCGTTGTTCCGCCGCTGGATTATACGCTGCTATAACAGCGGAGACGTAATCATCACGCCGACCGAGTATTCAAAAGGACTATTGGAGAGCTATGGTATTAAAAAGCCAATTTATAGTCTTTCAAATGGTATTGATACGGATTTCTTTGCTCCAAATGAGGAACGTCGAAAAGCGTTCCGTGCCGAATACAAGCTTAACGAGAGAGAAAAAGCGGTCATCTCGGTGGGGCATTACATTGAACGCAAAGGTCTTCCAGATTTCGTTGAGCTGGCCCGAAGAATGCCGGATGTACGTTTCTTCTGGTTCGGATATACAGATCTGAAGCTTGTACCGAATAATATCAGAGAAGCTATTGAAAGCGCACCCCCCAACCTGTGTTTTCCCGGATATGTAGATCGCAACGAGCTTAGAGACGCTTATTGCGGTTGCGATCTCTTCGCTTTTATGACAAAGGAAGAAACTGAGGGCATCGTTGTTCTCGAGGCACTGGCCTGTGGAATTCCTGCAATAGTGAGCGATATCCCCGTATATGATGGCTGGCTCAAGGACGGGGTCAACATATATAAAGCAAAGGGCTTGGATGATTTTGCAAAAAAAACGGAGGCAATACTAACAGGATATTTGCCTGACCTTACAGCGCAGGGTAGAGAGGTTGCCGAAGAGAGAAGCCTACAGTCTACCGGCTTGAAACTAAAAGAGATTTACGAAAAGGAACACATTTTAAATCAACAATCCGTACCAAAGCGATACGGACGTAGAACAGAGTACTGGGCGGAACAGAACGCCGCCAAAAAGATGCAAAACGATCTGAGCCTTACTCAGATAATTTGATAAATCGAGGAGAGTTTATATGGGAAAAATCGAGAAAATCAAAAACCTTTCAGTCCCTGGTCAGGAAATTTCAGCGTCGAAGAGCCGGCAAATGCTTAACAAAGTACCTCAGGTAACTATCTTCTTCTGGATAATCAAAGTTCTGTGCACAACTGTCGGCGAAACTGCATCCGATTTCCTCAATGTCAATCTAGGCTTTGGGCTGACTGGAACGTCCATAGTTATGGGAATACTGCTTGCAATCGTTCTTTTCTGTCAGTTCCGGGCAAAAAAATACATTCCGGGACTATACTGGATGTCGGTAGTCCTTATCAGCATATTCGGAACGCTGGTTACGGACAACCTGACGGATGCCATGGGCGTTCCTCTTGAAGTCAGCACCATAGTTTTCAGCGTGGCGCTGGCCATAACCTTTGCAGTCTGGTATTCAAAAGAAAAGACGCTTTCAATTCATTCAATCTTCACATCCAAAAGGGAAGCGTTTTATTGGCTCGCTATCCTGTTTACATTTGCGCTTGGCACGGCGTCCGGTGACTTGATGGCCGAAAGCCTCGGCCTCGGTTATCTTGTAACAGGGCTTATAGTCGTTGGGGTCGTTGTAGCTGTATCTATTGCTTGGAAACTGGGACTTGATTCCGTACTATCTTTCTGGATTATTTATATAATGACCCGCCCTCTTGGCGCCTCTATGGGCGACTATCTCTCACAGCCACACAAATACGGCGGACTTGGCTTGGGCGCTACAATCACAACGATTATTTTTGTTGCGGCTATTATATTTACAGTCATTTATCTGGCTGTTTCAAAAATCGACACTACCGCCAAAGCAAAGCAGGTAGATAAAGCAAAGGACTCCGCACTTGCTAAGCTTCCAGTGGCAAAGCAGGTTGTAGCAGTGGTATGTATTCTGGCTGTACTGTCCGGCGCAGGCTATTTCTGGCGGCATTCAGTTATTTCAGCAGCTTCTGCAGCTCGGGCAGATTCCTCGCAGTCAGCAGCCACAGATTATTCCGGTTTTATCAAGACGGAAGAGAATATGCTGAGCCTTGTAAACAATGGCGATATGTCCGGTGCCAAGACAGGCGCCGACGATCTCGAATATACGTGGGATCAGGCTGCGGCAACACTTAAGCCGCAGGACAAAACGAAGTGGGGCAATGTCGATAAAACCATAGACACCGTTCTGAGAGAGGTTCGTTCAACGAAACCGGATACCGATGCGTGCAAGACCGCTCTGGAAGCTTCAATTGCCGCAATGAAGTAATAACAGCAGCATTCCGGCATTTAGCCGGGATGCTACTTCTATAATTTTATAGGTTTTTGGAATATATGGGCATATTAAAATCGACTGACAATAATCGAGGAGATTGAGTAAATGATTGAAACTGCTGATTTAGTATTTACCGATAGGCATCAATTCCCCTATAACTGTATTGCAGATGTTGTGGGTCAACATGGTGATGGATACGTTGGCCGGACTCGCGTTTGCCGGAGAGTCTCCCTTGGAGGAGTATATGAAGGAGCCGCCCAAGCAAAGAGACGAGCCGATCATCAATCCTTATATGTACAATCAAATACTTGTCATCGGCTCATATGTCACGCTTCTATGCATTCTGTTTCTCAAGCTTCCGGCAATACATGAGATGTATGACCATGGAACCGGCAACGAATACTTTATGACAGCATTTTTTGCGATGTTCATCTTTGCAGGTGTATTCAATAGCTTCAGCGCCAGAACACCCAGGCTGAACCCACTGGCACACATTTGGAAAAACAAAGGCTTTATTGCTATAATGCTTTTTGTAACGATAGTCCAATTGTTAATCATATATTTCGGAGGTTCAATTTTCCGTACCACTGGGCAGAGCTACTTTGAACTGCAATTTGTCATTCTTCTAGCGTTTACAGTCCTACCTGTTGATCTGATAAGGAAAACAGTAATCAGCACTACACGACGCGGCAATGCGGTTTGATTTTGTTTGGGCAAGTATGGAATATTCATAGTCTTAAGCAAATCCTTAACAAGAAGATATGGAAAACACAAAGCAGCACCGGTAGGATATATATTCCTTGCCGGTGCTGTTTACACATTCGACTAAACGATGGATGAAACGAGGATGGGAGGGTATAGAGCCGCTCCTCTTCTGGCTGGCGGTCATACGCTCTCCTAAAGTATGGTTGTGTACCCACATTTTCGAGACAATGGGAGTGGCCTCTATATAATTTCACCTAAGACACGAGCACTGCGCCTTCGTTTTAATTCTAAGAAGCGCTTTCTTCAGTATCGGAGTTCTGCTCGTTTCCTTCCTTCGGGTCAGTCGCGTCGCTTTCTGTCTCGTTTGAAGAGCTCAGTATGGTACCGGTATTCGCATCGACTTTAACTTCAGATTTGGAGCCTTCTGCGGCGGTAACTGTAAACTGATATACTGCCGTACCGTTTTCGTTGCCCAATTCGTCACATGTTACTGTGACGTTCGGGTTTGCTGCCTCCACCGTTGTAGTTGCCTGAGCTTCCGTGATTTTTACCTGAGAAGCGAGAAGGGCATCTTCAGAGGTCTCATTAGCCGCATCATTTACTTCGTTACCGTCGGTTTGACCGGCTTGAACAGCAGATGCTACCGTACTCGTGCCACCGGCGGCTAGAGAAGAATTTGTGGCCATAGCAGGCAAAGCAAAAGCAGATGCTGCAGTAACCACCATTGCTACGCTGAGACCGGCAATAATTTTACCTTTTAATGAGTTGTTTTTTTTCATATTGTTTGCTCCTTAGAGTTGTTTAAGCTAAAATAGCTTATGGTTACACAGTAATTCACTCAAATGAGAATCGGATGAGAAAAATATTAATTTCAATTTACATTATCATGTGTTTCTAATTTTTAAAAGGTACAATAATGCCAACAATAAGAAACGGAAGTGATAGAATGCGCCTACTGGTGATCGAGGATGATAAATCTTTGAATAACATTATAACGAAAAGATTGAAAGAAGACGGACATACCATAGATAGCTGCTTTGATGGCTCAAGTGGGTTTGATTACGCCCAGGCGATGGAATACGATTGCATCGTTCTAGATCTGATGCTGCCGAAAATAAACGGGTTCGAATTACTTAAATCAATAAGGACTCAGGGTAATAAATCCAAAGTTTTGATTCTCACCGCGCGAGATGCGGTTGAGGATCGGGTAAAAGGGCTAGATGCCGGAGCCGATGATTATTTGGTCAAGCCGTTCGCCTTTGACGAATTGCTTGCAAGAATCCGCGCCCTGACACGAAGACAGGGGGATGTGAAAAGTAGCATACTGACCCTGTCCGATTTGTCAATGAATACTCATAACCATTCGATTTCACGTGGGGACAAAGCGATTGTCCTGACTTCGAAGGAATATGCTTTACTTGAATATTTGCTCCGTAATCAGGGAGCAATTTTAACCCGCTCTCAAATACTGGATCATGTTTGGAACTTTGAATTTGACTACGACTCCAATGTTGTTGATGTTTATATCAAGTATTTACGCGCAAAAATAGACAAAGGCTTCGATACCAAACTTATTCATACAATAAGAGGTTTTGGATATGTCATGAGGTGCGGCGATGAGTAGACTGTCGATACGCTTAAAAATAACATTGTGGTATTCGCTACTGACTGTTATCCTCTTGGCAGCGTTTCTTCCGGTTTTATATGAGCTTATTTCAACCTCTATGTATACAAATGAAGAAGGAACTCTGCGTAATACCGCGTCACAGGTCATTTTGGGTTGTGAAATTGAAAATGACAGCATCAATTGGGGTGAAGGAACTAAGCTGCCGGCTGATGAAAGTATCGCAATAGTGGAGGCTAACGGTAAAGTCCTTGTAAGCAACAGCAATCTGGACTGGATTTTTTCCGGGCCTTTTCATGCCGGGGTAATTCAAACAATAACTCATGATGGGAAACCCTGGATGGTTTATGACGAAAGTTTAAAAAACGAAAATCAGATATTGGCATACGTGCGCGTCTGTACGCCTCTGGAGTCAGTCACTTCTTTTTTAGCAAAAGTAAAGATTATTATGATAGTTGCCGCACCTATCTATCTTCTCACTGCCGTGCTAGGAGGACTTTTAATTGCCAAAAAAGCACTGCAGCCAATTTCAAAAATTACCGGTACCGCTTCTGAAATTGAAAAAGGCGACCTTTCCCTCAGAATCGAAGGTATTGATACAAAGGATGAGGTCGGACATCTCGCCAGTACTTTTAACAGTATGCTGGAGCATCTTGAAGTATCTTTTAAAAGGGAAAGACAGTTTTCTTCCGACGCATCACACGAACTGAGAACTCCCGTATCAATAATTATGGCGTATTCGGAAGAGCTTATCGCAAGCTGGAATAAAAAGATTGAATGCTCTGAAGATGAAATAAAGTCGCTGGAACTGATACATTCGGAAGGCAAGAAAATGAACATCATAATTTCGCAGCTATTAATGCTTGCCCGTGGGTATGAAGGTAAATATCCTGTGGAAATTGAGAACGTTGATTTAAACGAAATTATCAGCGTTGTTGTTGAGCAGATGCAGGATCGTGCATCCGAATCAGATATTTCGTTACAATATGGACCGAATGATGGGCTACTGTGCATGGCAGATCAGAGCCTAATAACTCAGATGCTGATAAACCTTATTGAAAACGGCATTAAATACGGCAACCCCGGCGGATATGTAAGGCTGATTGCCAAAAGAGAAAATAACGGAACGAAAATTACAGTAGAGGATAATGGAATTGGCATAAGCCCGGAAGACCTTCCGCACATCTTCGACAGATTCTACCGCGCCGACAAATCACGTGACCGCAGCGGAACCGGTCTGGGACTGTCAATTGTAAAATGGATAGTAGATGAGCATTACGGTAAAATCACAGTCAGCAGCGAACCCGGCACTGGTACGACATTCTCCATCAACATCTGATTATAGCTGTTTAATATCGAGATATCAGCATCACGGATTTATAACCGAGGTGCTGATATTTTTTTACTTTCTCATTAAGTTCTCATTTTCACCAGTTATCATGTAACCAAATCGATTGTTTCATAAAACGTTTTGGAAACGGAGGCAAAATATATGCTTGTTACTGAGAACCTGACTAAAAAATATAAGGATTTTACCGCGGTGGATAATCTGTGTCTGGAAGTGAGGGATGGCTCTATTTTCGGCTTTCTCGGGCATAACGGCGCAGGAAAAACGACCACACTATCTATGCTTACGACATTGATTTTGCCAACATCGGGATGCGCTACTATAGCCGGTCTTGATGTTGTAAAGGATAACCTGAAAGTACGGAAGATGCTTGGCTATTTACCCGAAAATGTGACGCTGTACGGAGACCTGACAGCCCGTGAAAATCTGCGCTTTTTCGGTAGACTGTCTGAAATTGACAGTGTAGACGCAAGGATAGATGAAATTCTGGGACTCCTAAAATTCAATGAGTGGAAAGACCGGAAAATAAGGAATTTCTCAAAGGGTATGCGGCAGCGCATTGGAATTGCCCAAGCCATCATGCACAAACCGAAGATGCTTTTCTTAGATGAGCCGACGTCGGGACTTGACCCGCAGGGTACAAAAGATATGCGTGATCTGCTGCTCATGCTGAATAAAGAATGGGGTACGACCATTTTCATGAATACGCATCTTCTGTCGGAGGTCACGAACATTTGCACCGACATAGGGATTATAAGTCACGGGAAGCTATTGGCGGCCGACTCCCTTTCAAATATCCAAATGCGTTTTCCTCAGGCAAAATCACTTGAAGAAATATACTTCAATATCGAGGGAGGGGAACAAAGTGAAACCGGTTCTTACAATAGCTGATAAAGAATTCAGAGCCGCTTTTAAGGACAAAGTCTTTCTGCTCATAACGGCACTGTTTTTCGTTTTGTCCATTGCCTCAGTATATATTGGATCAAGCACAAAAAATGCCGAGATGACCGCATATAACAATGTAGTTGATCTTCTCAAAGCCCAGGGCTCTTCAAATCTTCCTGTTTCTCCCGACATATACCCTCTGGCAATCCTGAAAAATATTATTACTTACGTCAGCATGATTGGCTCGGTACTGGCCATATTTTTAGGGTTTGACGCGTTTAGCGGAGAGCGTGAAAACGGAAGCATAAAGCTCATCCTGACAAGGCCGGTTTACCGTGACCAGCTCATCACGGGCAAGCTTATCGGCGGCGGGATGGTAATCGGCTTGTTGCTTATCATTACGCTGATCGTAAATATCCTGCTTTTCACGGCGGTGTCCAGAATATTCCCTACTGCAAATGAGATCGGCAGATTGGTCGCTTTTATCTTCACCGCCTTTTTATATATGATGGTCATCCTCACCATAACACTGTTTATCTCTATTAAAACCAGCGACCGTACCTTCGGCTTTTTGACAATGATGATTATTTGGCTGTTCATCGGTTTCGTTATTCCTCAGTTGGCGGAAACCCAGAGAAACTTCGCTATGTCGCTAAACAGCACAAGCCAAGCGGTGACCACCGTGGCAACGGATACCGTTGCTTCTAGAATTATTGAGTATTTTTCACCTGCGGCTCAGTTTGAAAGCATCGGGGAAAACCTGTTGCAGACGGTATCAGATACTGCCGGCATCGGCGTATTGAGCGTTATCTTTAAACAAGCGATCTCCGCATTCTGCATGCTTGCGCCGGGAATCGTGCTTTTGCTTGCGTCCTATAGGGCGGTGCAGAAGGAGGAGCTATGATCAGATTCATGAAAAAGCGATTGAAAGCACTCATGGTCGGGCTTGTTCTGGTTTGTACAATGTCAAGCGGACTACAGGCTCTTGCCGTTGAGGCAGCTTTCCCTGTATTGCCGAACTGCACAATGAAAGCCGGCGAGGAAAGCGTTGCCCAGTTTTTGATTGAAAACAATGACACAAGCGCGCATTCTTTTAATTTTAAACCGTCCAACGTTCCGAAAGATATGAATAGTTATTTTATGGTCGATTCAAAATCCGCCGAAGGGCTCTTGTTGCAAGCTTCAGAAAGCAAGGAAGTCCAGTTCCATCTCGCTGTACCGGCTGACGTTGCGGAAAAAACTGTTCGGATAACCATTGATGTTATACGTGACGACGGAGTCAGTACGGCCGTTGCCCTTTCATTCACCAAAAACAGTGATTATTCCGTGCAGTTAACTGGTACAACAGACAATCTTCAGGCAGTCAGCGGCAAAACGTTCAGCTTTGATGTCGTGGTAACAAATACAGGTGACAAGGAGTTGAATGCCTTGGTTCTTAAATCCGATTTGCCGTATAAATGGATTCAGAATAGTGTAAGCCCGGAAGCGCTCACGCTCAAGCCGGGTGAAAGCGGTTCCTATCGACTGAACGTCTCGGTGCCGATATCCCAAAGCTCAGGCAACAGCACAATCAAAATAACAGCATCAAACGAAAATGTGAAAAGCAGCGAACTGCCCATATCCATAAGGGTGGCTGCAAATTCGAATTTTGTGTGGATACTCGGTGGAGCCGCCCTGATCGTTGCCGCTGCCGCATTTATATATTTTCGTAAGCATAGCAGAAGGTAGAGGTGATAGAAATGAATACGACGTGGGTTGTTGCAAAAAAAGAAATCTTGGACGCCAGAAGAAACAAGCTGTTTATTATTATCCTCGCAATGCTTTTGCTTTTGACGCTGGTGTCGATTGTTTTGAGTACATATCAGGTCAGAGCTTCAATGGACGGGTACAACCAGTCAATTTCGTTCCTGAAATCTTTGGGCAAAGCGAATTTCCCCGATCCGCCGAAACTGAATCCGCTCGCCGCATCTAAAAGTTTTGTCAATTATATCGGAATGCTCGGAGCTCTTCTCGCAATTGTCCTGGGAAACTATTCGGTCGTCAAGGAACGCCGCAACGGAACGATGCGTCTCATCCTTTCAAGGCAGATTTTCAGGGACAGGCTGCTTAACGGAAAGCTTTTGGGAAATTTGATTCTCCTTGCGGCAATATGTTTAGGAATGTTTGTAGTTACGATGCTCTCGGTTCTTCTGGTAGGAAAAATCACATTGTCAGGCGACGATATTTTCCGTCTTCTTCTGTTCTTCCTGATGGCGTTTTTATATATGGTGTTTTTTCTTGTACTTAGCATCACGGTCGCTGTTGCTACGGATAACGGAAACAAAGCGTTACTAATAACAGTAATCATATGGCTTGTTTTGTCCTTCGTGTTCCCGCAGATTGGGGACACAATGGACATGGATAATCAGCTTCCCGGCGGATTCTTTGCGCAGATGGGGATCACCAAAGATGCGCAGACGCAGATTCTTTCACATTTCAAGTTTTATGAAACCCTGCGCGACGGAATTGAGGAGGCTTCGCCGGTTAAACACTTTGAAAGGGCAGGCTTTGCTCTGCTAAATGTTAAACCCGGATTTGACACGTATTCTCCTTTGGGAGTAGTCGCCATCAAATGGGTGGATCTAATCGGACTCACGATACCGAGTATAATCCTTTGGCTAATCGCTTATATGGTTTTTCATAAGCGTGAAGATATTTTCTAAATTTTTTTGGAGGTGTTTATTATTATGCTTAAAAATGTAAAAATGGTAGCCTTAGCTCTGGCTGTCACAATAATGGGAATGGTTCTTTTTTCAGGCTGTTCGCAAAGCCCAAGTTCATCGCCGAGCAGTTCGCAGCAAGCGACAAGCAGCGTCCAGCAAAGCACGCCTGCCCCATCAAGTAGCAGCGCAAGCACTGACGGTACAGATACGGATGGGGACGGCATACCAGATCCTGTTGAGAAAGTTTACGGTACAAATCCGTACATCGCGGATACGGACGGCGACGGCATCAATGACAAAGAAGATGCCAAGCCGGTATATACCGATAATCTGATATCGGAAAGCAGCACTACCACACTCCCTGTTACAATTACGGATGCGCGGGTCGAGGATAATGCAACAGCCGATCACCTTGAGATCAGTATGAAAAATACGGGAACTTCCGACCTCAGTAATTTCGATATATATTTTACGATTACCGACAAAGTTACGGGTGATAAGGAAGCCTATTATCAGAAGCTAGACGGTTTTGCTATAAAAACTGGTGAAACTGTTATCATCCATTTTGACAACAAAACAACTGAAGCTAATCACTTTTATGGGAATATGAACGGGTTGTATGGTACATCGGCAAACGGTCTTACATTTGACATTCAACTGCACAGCGCAGGTTATGCGCCCCTGAGTTTCTTGGTTAACAAGGCGGATGGGACGGCTGAAGTAGCCGACTAATTTTAATGTTTGGTTTTTCAAAAGGTGAGCAAGGACTGAGTTACAGTGAGACCGCACAGCGGTTAGAGATAAACAGTCATAGTCGGATTAAAGATTGGGAACGTGTATATCTTACGGAAGGACCGGAAGGTTTTCAAATTGAACGCCGTGGCCGAGGGAGTAATGGACGCCCAGTGGAGTGCGTCGAAAATATGAGAGTGGGCGTGCTAGAGCATATGCATAGGAATTCGGAATTGTCAGCCAAACATCTTGAAGCATCTTAAACCGGAAAATATGCGTGAGTTGTGCCCGTTTATCAAGCATTTGCGGGTTCAGCCGTGTAGACCTCCAAAACCGTAGGCCGAGGGTTCGAAGCCTTCTGCCCCTGCCATATGAGGACTTGACTGTTGATACAATAGTTGAGTCCTTATTTGTTTGCCCATTGGCTGAAAAGCCCTTAGTAACTGGGCTTTTTTGAAATGTCAGTAAAACGGCGGCTCGTGATTTTATCGTCGCAGGCCGCTATCGTTGCTCTTTGGGGTTTCTGAAATGGTTACAAATGCACCCACCGTTCAGGAATATAGCTATCGTATGGAAAATATGGCAATCGTTCAGGGGTTCAGCGCTTCTGTAAAATCATGATGGTTTCTTTGTTGATGGTCTTAAACCCCTGAACAGATATGTCAACATAATTCTTGTTTTTTATAATGTTTCTTCTGAAGTCATAGTACATATTCATGCCATAATGTTAGGCAAGTTCCTTTAAAACAATGTGTAGAGGGAATTCTGTCTTATTTACATGCTGGTTTCCCACTGCAAAAACAAGCAATTTTCCGGGTTTGACTAAGGGACTAAGGTTTTGTAAGGAGACACGGAAAATTTTGTGTAAAAGCGAAATTCAATGGTCAAGAAAAAGCCGCTAGAATTGCTTTGCGTAAAAGCAGAGCCCGGGATTTGGCCTTGGTAACCGTTTTCCCCGACGAAGGCGGCGGTATTCATGAAGTGAATGCCGCTGCCCCGGCGGGGAATATTATTTCAAGGCTCAAATCAGCCTGCCTCAGGGACCATCATGCTGAGCTGGTTTACGACTAAATCCCAATTTCTGCACCTAGAAGTCCAATGCTCCTGAGTTCGCTTGCCGGCAAGATAGAGCATCTTACGGAGCGAATCGTCGCTGGTGAAACTAGGCTTGTTGTTTGTAATCTGGCGGACTGACGATTCAGTCCTTTAATGATATTCGTCGTATATAGGATTTTCCGAACCTCCGGCGGATATGCAAAAAACGTGCGCAAGAAACTTTCCATTTCCGTAAGGCTGAGGGGAACGAGTCATAAAGAGGTATTTTTCACTTCGTGTAATCCCAACATAGAAAAGCCTACGGTAGCTTTCATCATCATTTTTGTAAGCACTCTCTATCGAGGCATCGTTAAATATGCCCCATGCGCTTGTTCCACCGGGATTTTTGAGGGGAAATATAGAATATTACGTTAAAAATGGCAAGAAGACAACAGAGAATTCCAACCCCTTTGACTGAGGGTAGGTCATAATCCGCAAGCTTCGGATTGCTTTAAAACCTGGGGAAAGCCATCCTTCAGGGTAGATATACGGAGCATCGTCCCTTAGAAAAGTCTGGAAAGCCCGTAGCTTATATATCAGTTCACATCAAGATATATCTTCTAAAAATCGTTTATTATCTCTGTAAATTTGCCCAAATTGTATAAAGCCTTTTCTTCTCGTGTATACGTAATCAGTTGAAGATCAGCAAACAGGTTTTTTAAGTTTTGCTGGATGGTATACTCGTAGGCATCGGTTTCGTGGAAAAATGCGACAAAATCGGTCAACACGTTTTTCATGGTAGCAACGTCCAAGAGTGAATATGGAAACCATTTCTGCACTAATTCATCATCAAGGTATGGGCTGTCGAAATCCTCATTGCCCTCGTCATCGTGTATGTAAAGAGGGAAATAGCGGCGAGTCTCCTTGTGGTTAATGTTGTATTCCTAGCGGTCGAGGTCTGTAAGAATCTTTCCCCAATCGTCGGATACGTCGATTTCGGCTTCTTCATCGTTGAACTGATACTTGATTTTCATTGTTTTGCTCCTTTCAATCGGGAGCCTCACAAGCAGCCAAAGCATAGAAAAAGAGCCTGACAACATAGCTTAAAAGCTACTTGTCAGGCTCGTACGTCATTGTTTGATGCCACTCCGAAAAGGAGGGCTGCGTCGTGCTCTGTACTAAGTATAGGTTGTTTTTGTATATCCAGTTTTCGGAATGCGATTTTAGTTCCGCACTTCCTACACTTAATATAATAATCAGGACGCCATCTGTCGCGGGGCGGACCCTGGTCGTAAGGGTCAAATACTCTGGCCTGTGTTTGTACGCACTCGTCGGCATCCATGAGTCTGCTTCCACATTTAGGGCACGGGAGGGGCTTCTTCTTCATAGGCATCATCCTATCCTACTGTAATATGTAAGGCTAATAGTTAACATAGAGGGCAAAAAAACCAGCGGGAAACTCTCCCGCTGATTTGCGGTGGATATATCAGCTTGCCTTCTTTGAAATCAGGCCAAGACCTTGAAGACGGTAAAACGCTGCTTCGTTGGAAACATTGAAAATAGACACAACTTCTTCGAGTGCCGCATTTGCGCTGCTGGACGAAAACCTGGCCAAACGGGCGGCCTCGATAACCATGCATTTGGCAAGACGGTTGGCCTACCACTCCATTCTGTCAGTACCAGTCCAGTTACAGATAGGCTTATTACAGCCTTTGTAGTTGTCCGCCCTGCACTGTATCATCGGCGTTTTGCCCTGAGCAAAAATCGACATCTGATTGGGGTCATATCCAAAGTAGCTGGGGTGAAGAATTTCGTGCGATGCTTCGTGACCAACCGTAAAACGATATCTGTGTTCCTGGTTTTCTTCGAGCAGTCCGTTATCAATAATAACCGTCCTTGCTTTTGCGCTTACAAATTCGGCCCGTTTCAGTTGCGAATTATACACAGGTATCCTGTCTGTGTCATTGAAGACGGTCATACCGAGGTAGACGCCGCAATGTGATAGATATTGGAAGTCCTGAGCCATGCTGAGATACCGTGTGAGAAAACGGTCAACATCAATTTCCATTGGGTCCTGTATTGCTTCGGGACAGAAATCTGCTATAAGGTGTTCCCCAATTTCATCGTGTTAGCCCTCCCGCTTTTTCAGACCCTCGACGAATTTCTGCCACTCTTTTTCTCCCGCATTGAGGTCACGGGCAGTTCGCAGGGCGGCGGCCACGTTGTCTCGTTCCATGATATATTCGGGAAGGTCGGGTCGACAATATTTCGCTGTTTACCGACCAAATTGTACATAATCGTTTTTTCGTCATTATCCAGATTTAGAATTTCTGCGGCTTTGTCCAGACGCTCAGTGGTCAGGGGAGCACATCTGTTTTTTTCTACATCACTCAAAAACGGGGCGGATACGCCAAGCTGCCGGGCAAACTCCCTTAAAGTGATGTCGTGCTACTCCCGCTGATAGACAAGTTTTCATAGTAATTGCTCATTTTTATTCACCTTTTCAATCGATTGGCCTGGGGCATTAGGTCGGCCCAGCCGCCGTTTACCGCCTTCCTCTGGCCCGCGCCCGAAAACCATGAAACGCCCGCCAGCTTTTCCCGGTATTCCTTGCTGAAAAACGACAGGGGCCGCGTGTCCAGCATAGTGTGGAGCGTGACGCCGGTCAGCCCTTCGGCTTCAACCCGCCTGCCTATCGCGTCACAAATGGCGTAGGGCACCGCGAGCGCTATATCCGAGCAGCAGACCCAGTCCGGCTCCACCTGCGTCGCTATGCCGTCGGCAGTCGTCAGCTTGTTCTTGTACTCTTCTTTGAAATCCATTGCCTGTTCCTTTCTGTAATGAGAATCAGCAGCTTACCCGCTGCATGCCGGAAAATTATAGCATGCTGCAGGCATTATGGCAAATTACTTGAGCCCCATCCAGCCGGAGATGACCATGCGCTGAACCTCGGAGGTGCCTTCGTAAATTTCCGTGATCTTCGCGTGGCGCATCATACGCTCAAACGGATACTCGCGGGTGTAGCCGTAGCCGCCGATGAGCTGCAGCGTGCGGCGCGTCACGTCGCTCGCCGTCTCGGAGGCGAAAAGCTCTTGCCCATGGCCGCAAGATGCTGTACGGTTCGTGGTCCTGCTTCGCGTGTGCCGCGCGGTATATGAGCAGGCGAGAGGCATCCACCTACGTCTGCATATCCGCAAGCTGGAACTGCGTGTTCTGAAACTGGCTTATCTTCCTGCCAAACTGCACACGCTCGGAAACGTACTTCACGCATTCGTCAATGGAGCCCTGCGCTATGCCCAGAGCCTGCGCGCCAATGCGCCCGCCGTCAAGCGTCGTCATCGCGATCTTGAAGCCCTTGCCCTCCTGTCCAAGCAGGTTCTCCTTCGGCACCTTGACGTTGTTGAAAATGAGCTCATAGGTAGCCGAACCCCTTATGCCCATCTTCTTTTCCTTCGTGCCGAAGGTTAAGCCCTCCATGCCCTTTTCAAGGATAAAGGCCGATATGCCGTGGTTCCCAAGCTCCCTGTTGGTCATCGCAAATATAACATATGTATCCGCGTGGCTGCCGTTCGTGATGAATATTGCTGCCGTTGAGCAGGTAATAGTCACCCTTGTCCTCGGCCGTGGCCTTCTGCATAGCGGCGTTCGTGTCCGCGGAGGGCTCGGTCAGACCGAAGGCTACCAGATGCTCGCCGGTCGCCAGCGGCAGAAGGTATTTCTGCTTCTGAGCATCCGTACCGTATTCAAAAATAGGCCAGGTGCACAGGGAGCTGTGCGCCGAAAGCATAACACTCGTCATGGCGCAGTATTTCGCTGGCGCGGTCATAGCTCGGCATGATGTTCGCCCAGCCCGTATCCTCCGTACTTCTCAGGGAGTGTAATACTGATCATGCTGATCTCAGCCCGATCTTTACGTGCTTTTTCAGAAAAGCACTCCGTTTATTAAATTCTGTCTGCAAGAGGCTATGCCTCTTGCAGACAGAAACCGCGCAGTATTTCAGTGTTTTCTATTTTTGTGCACTAGATTCTTTGTCAATATACGAATATGTTGGCTGGTAATTAAGAAACAATGGCGGCCGCGGTATAGCCATAAATACCTTTATGGCGGAAATATGTTTTTATTGTATAAAAATCCGATGCCTTTTTAGTCCGTAATAAAGCAGTTGGCAGATCCGCCGTCAGCAATAGCACTTCTGCCGATGACCATGCGCTGAATTTGATTTGTGCCTTCCACTATCTGTGTGATTTTTGCGTCGCGGAAAAGCTTTTCAACCGGATAATCCTTACAGTAACCATAGCCTCCGAATATCTGAATGGCATCTGTCGTTACTTCCATAACCGTGTCGGTTGCAAAGCATTTAGCCATTGCCGCAGCCTTTGTGTAATCCGCGCCAGCGTCCACCAGGGTCGCCGCATAGTCGATCAGCAGGCGGGCAGCCTCGATTTTTTTAGCCATATCGGCTATCATGAACTGAATGCTTTGGATTTTGCCGATAGCCTTGCCAAAGCAAACGCGCTGCTTCGAGTAGGCGATGGATTCCTCAAGTGCGCGCTGGGCTATTCCGACTGCTCCCGCGGCCACTGTGATACGTCCGGTATCCAGTCCCTGCATTGCCGTAACAAAACCCATTCCCTCTTCGCCCAACAGGTTTTCCTTTGGAATCACCATGTTGTCGAATATGAGCTCGCAGGTGTTGGACAGGCGCAGGCCCAGTTTGTTCTCGTCTTTCCCGATTATTAGGCCGGAAGTTCCATGCTCTACCATGAACGCGGAAATGCCCATTGGCCCTTTGGTCGGATCTGTGACAGCCATAACAACGTAAAGATTAGCATAAGCTCCACTGGTGACAAAGCACTTTGTGCCGTTAAGTATGTAGTTGTCTCCATCTTTTACCGCCGTAGTGCGGATGGCTGCGGCGTCGGAACCGGCCCCCGGCTCTGTCAGGCAGAAGGAACACATGTTTCCGGGAACAACCAGTTTACAGGCGCGGTGCTTTTGTTCCTCATTGCCCATGAGCGTAACGCATTTCAGTGCCAGCATGTTGAAGCAGCTGCTGTAACCGAAGTCGATACGGGCCATCTCTTCGGTGACTATGCAGGCAGCTCGCATTCCAAGGCCTAGACCACCATATTCTTCTGGGACATCAATGAGGTGAAGTCCCATATCGAAGCCTTTTTTTACAAGTTCCAGAGGGGTTTCTCCCTTTTCGTCATACTCCGGAACATGGGGCTTAACCTCTTTTTCCAAGAAATTTCTGATGGAATCTCTCAGTCCTTTCTGCTCTTGAGTCATTCTATAACCCATTTTTTTGCCTCCTATAATATTTAACGTACCAGTTTTGCGGTCTTCATTACCACTATTTTTTCTTTTGTGAACCCGAAATCAGTCAGAACATCAGCCATATTTTTGCCCAATTTGGGGGAACGGGTTAACCAGACTTTACCATATAACTGGGCTTAATCGTGGGCATTGGGGCATGTACTCGCGGGAGATTGGTCTTGAATGTTGCAGTGCAGGGAATGACACCAAATGCGGGAAGCAGCCTCAGACCGTTTTCATAAACATATTCCAATTATTTCGGAGCAGCGCTGACGCTCAGATGGTAATGATGTCGCGCCAGTCATAGGAAAATCCTGCGATACCTTAAGCCCTATGGCAGAACGGTCAACCATAGAAATCCATTTTTATATAAAATGAAGGGTTTCGACCGCACCGTACGGAATGGTGCCGGAATCACTCACCGCACGAGCTTTGCAGTCTTCAGGGCAGCGATCTCTTCCGCGGAATATCCGGCGGCGGACAAAATTTCAGCCGTATTTTCTCCGATCTTTGGGCAGGCGTTCAGGTCTATTTTACCGAGATTGCTGGACTTAATAGGAGTCATGGGCACAACAACCGAGCGTCCGGTACTATAGGTGAAATTTCGTACATAGTCGTTGATCAGAGCCTGCGGATCCTTGTGAATATCCTTGAAGTGACCCAGCTTTGAGAATACAACATTGACGGAGGAGAGGCGCCGTGCGACCTCTTCGTAATCCAGCTTTGCGAAAGCGGCTTCAATAGCGGGAATGGATGTATCGGCGTTCATACAGAGGTTGTAGTAGCTATTGTATCTGGGATCGTCGACGATATCATTAAGATCCATAACCTGGCAGAAGGGCCTCCAGTAGTTTACGAAATCGATGATCGTGATGAGAATCCACTCACCGCCTTTGCACTTGTACGACAGAACCAGAGGGTTGGATTCATTGCGGGGACGGGGATAATACTCCGTATAGAACTGATCCTGGGCGAGCATCATCGCGCAGCCCAAGAGCCAGGTGACGGTGCCATACAGAGATACTTCAACCAGATCGCCGCGACCGGTCTTTTCACGCGCCAGCAGCGCGGCACATATGCCGCCAAACAGCGCAGTGCCCACAGCGGAGTCGCCAAAGCAGTTGGGGGGGGCAGCGGGATATGCTTCCGGTGTGAGCATGTCGCAGAGCAGGCCGGAACGAGCCCAAAAGGCTGCCGAGTCAAATCCCGGAGCGTCACAGTCCGGACCTTCCTGACCGTAACCTGTGAGCTGGGCGTAGATCAGCTTGGGAAATTTTTCTTTCAAAACATCATAGCCAAGCCCCATGCCCTTGAGCGCCTGCGGTCTGCTGTTTGTCAGGAAAACATCGGCGCTCTCCGTCAGTCTCATAAGGACGTCCCGTCCCGCCTGTGTCTTGGTGTCGAGGGCAATATCTTTTTTGTTCATGTTGTAGACATCATATATAGGATTCTCATCGGACGCATATTCCTCGGTGCTTTGATAAACGGCGTAGCGCCAGACGTCACCCTTTGGTGCTTCCACCTTGATGACCTCGGCACCCCAGTCCGCCAGAAGTCTGCCGGCGGTCGGACCTGCGACATATGTACTGAATTCGATGACCTTGTAACCTTCCAATGGCTTGCTCATTATAACCCTCCTCAAAATAGATATGAATTAATACATTTACGGCATGAAGGGAATGCAAAAGAAAAAATGGCATCGCAAAATTGAGGCTTTTTCTAAGACAAAAATCATAAAATATTTTTTAAGGCAGTTGCCATTCAGAAGAGCATAATAAGACAAAAATGAAATTTTGCTCATTTCTCGGACTGCTGAAAAGTCCAGTTTAGCTGGGTTTTTTCAACAGGCTGATTCCCTGCTTTATTGAATAATTTTAATATTGGGCGTTTTAGTCTTAAGCCCCAGGGCAATCCCGTGCTTCCCTGCATCAATTTAAACACTTTCCTACGCGATGAACATCACAGCGGTGTCCGTTATTGCAACCACTTCATCCCGCTGATTCAACGTCTCCAAACGGGAGGAAACCACGCCGCGATCACCCTTGGAGGTCAGCTTTGTGTCCACAACGGTGCTTTTGACGCAAATCGTATCACCCGGCTTCACGAACCCAACCATTTTAAAACTGTAGTTCAGGGAGGCAATGGCCGTTCCGTCGAGGACGCCCGTATTGTCCACCAAACCAAGCGAATAAGCTAAGGTCAGAGCTCCATGAGCCACTCGTCCTCCTGCTATGGTTTGCTTTGCAAATTCCTCATCCGTGTGAAGCGGATTGTGATCCCAAGTCCACGCGGCGAAATTGGTGAGGTCTGCTTCGGTGATTGTGCGGGAACCTGTATAACTAACGTCTCCCACCTTAAACTCTCCGAATCTCTGACCCTTTGTTTTGTAATTCTGATTCATACCCTGATCGTTCCTTTCTCATTTTCATATTAATTTGTAACGTAACAATACATAACATTACGATACATAACTATACTAATACTAACGATGATAAAAATCAATCCCTTTTGGATCAGAAAAATAATTTTGTTATTTTGAACTATTATCTGGTATATATGCTTAATTAATTACTTTTTTGTTTATTATCAGCATTGTTGAAAAGTCCCCTGATGTTTCAATATAAAAACGTGCCGCTCTACGTTATTAATACGTTTTGCGGCACGCCCATTAGATTTGATTTTGTTGATTTTTTTGGACACTCCTTGCTGATAGCCTCAAACCAGTCCAATGAGAATGACGCCACATTCAGTAAAACATCGATTGGCAATTCACTGCCGATGATATATGAACTAAGCGCAAGTGCGTGCTTTTTGATATTACATTGTGCTAGTTTTTTCGTCTCTGCACAGAAATCAGACCATGAAATACTATTTTGCGGATACTTTTCTTTAATTTAGTTGATATTGATTCTTCGATGCTTTATAATATAACAATGCATATTATCAATCATTTGTTTCATTTTTTAGATAATTTATAAAGGATTAGGTGGCCAAACTATGGCTTTTCAAGATTATAAAATCGACAAAGCAATACCGACTATATTACATGATCAGATACGGCAGATTATTTTGAATGAAATAGAAAACGGAAATGTTGGCATAAATGAAGCTATTCCAACAGAGGAAGAGCTTTGTACAATGTACGGTGTCAGCCGCACAACAGTACGTCGTGCGATTTCTGGCCTGGTAAAGGACGAAAGATTGTACCGTGTAAAAAGTAAGGGCACATTTGTCAAGGCGCCCAAGCCAACAAATACTTCTGAATTGATCGTGTGCTACGACACAAGTATAGGCCATATTAAGGACGCTGTGCTCTCGCAAGCATTGACACTCGGCTCTGTGGAACTTGTTATGGCTCCTGAATACGTTGCGGACTATTTTCACATAAAAGTCGGATCGCCTGTTATTTCGGTTCGCCGGTATCAACAATCTGATGGAAACATTATCTGTACACTCGATTGTTATTTGTCTTATCCCACATGTAATTTTGTTTTTCAGGAGGTAAACGAACTTGCAAAGGGTTCTATTCATCCATATTTAGCTCAACACAGCGGTTGCCTTATTGACGATTATACGCTCACAATGACAGCGTACACCGCCGCGTCAGATGAGTGCAAGCTTAATGTCAAGAACGGCGATATTATCTGCAAGGTGCTGTCCTGCGGCTGTTCGAAGGAGACCAAGCAGCCCATTTACTATGAGATAATTAAATATGTAGCAGACAAAATGGATTTCATCCTGCACTATCGCTATTAAAATGCGAACGCGGAATTTTATGAATCTGACCAACAAAAGGATAGAATTTTTCTTGTAACGTTAAACTGGCCATAGTAATTTACACCAAAGTCAGCAGGCGGTTTTCCAAACAGCGGAAGGATCAGCCCCGCCTGCATGTCTGCCAAGCTGGAGATTACTTTAATAGGCATCGGCGGGAAAGGGCAAAGGAACGGGGAATATCCGAGTCTAGAGCTTCAACGTAACCGAGAACCACAACGCAATGCCGAAAAGGCGACTGTTCAATATAATTGCCCATGTTCTTGCGCATGGCCATTATTACTCTGTCTTGATATAGTAAATTTGTAATATTTATTTGATAATAGGCAAGTCAAAAAAGGCTAATTGCTTCGTAAAATTAGAGGATTTAATTTTCAAAACTGTATAACAAAACGTAACTCTGGAAAATTATTAAGGAATACGTTTCATTAGATGGAACAATACAAAAAGATATTGAAGTTAGAGCTATTTCAATTGCAAATTTCAAAATGTGGCGTCTGCACCCGCTTGTGCGGCAATCGTTCGATTGTATTAACATTCGTACCATTAGACACATAAAGTCCGCAAATCCTTAGAAAGTCCAAGGGTTTGCGGACTTGTGTCATTTGTAGACAAATTGTAAGAAGTGTTACTGCTTCCGGTTTAGAGTGGCTTTTTACCCACATTTCCCTGCTTTTTCGGCGAGTGAAACATCTGATTGCATCTTTAAGAAGGACGAATTTGAAGATGTTTACTAATCGATTAAATTAGTTCAGTGAGGCTATTAATGGTAAACCTGGGATATAAAAAACTGCAGCCATAATAAATGCAAAGACGCCTGCTAAGCAATTATAAGTGAGGGACATTACTGTCGAAGTTTGCTTTTTCTAGTCATTCAAGCACGGCAATGGCATAATTAGGAAAGTTAACTATATAGCCATAGCAACCGCGCAAATTAGCCTTATAATTATAATGGACAGTGTGTAGCTTTTAACCGCTTTACCTAAAGGCTGAGCGGTTTTATTTTGGCAATCCGGATTTATGTATATTAGTAATACCATAATGAGAAGTTGAAAAAAATGAGTGATTTGGGGAGGCAAAAATATGTCGCGCGGAAAATTTGTAACGAAATTACTTCTTGACTCATCTCAAGCCGCTTTGTTTGCTAGGATAGAGGTTCACAATAAACCACATATTGATTCTAGGTATCCAACTTCTGTTATTTTAGTTATAAATGCATGGGAACTTGCTCATAAATAGTTAAAAACGTATAAAACAGAAACTGTCCTCATGGGCAATACCATTATGCATATGGAGCAATAGGTGAAGGCCTTGCTATTTATTCGGAATATGCGGATGCAATGTCGAACTGCTAAGCAGATGCGGAATTGAGCGCTGTATAGTTACCGGTGACGTAATTGGTTCGGATGGTGTAACTGTTACTGGCAGCCACGCATGGAACGTCGTGAAAATCGATGGTATTTATTATCAGGTTGACGTGACATGAGATGATGGCTGTCAGCCTGAGAAGCCGTACTTTAATGTGTCAGATTCAGTTATGGCTGAGACCAGAACATGGGAAAGGAGCAAGTTTCCTGCATGTATCGGTGCGATTCCGACCCTTCAACTGTTTTGATAAACGGAACAGCCATATACTTCGAGGCTCATAATATCGATGGCAACAATTACTTTAAGCTTCGTGACCTTGCCAAAGCAATTTTGGGCACCGGAAAACAGTTTGAAGTAACTTGGGACGGCGGATAAGGTACAATAAATTGCGCAAATTGAAAAAGGAATAAAAAGGACATATAAGCAGTCTTTTTGGTAGAATGAAGTTACCACACAAAATTCACCGAAAAGGAGACTGCAAATCAGGGATATCGTGCGGGCCACTATGATCGAAACCTGACAACCACTTCAGGAGAAGTCACATTGAAAGTGCCAAAACTGAAGGGCGTACCGTTTGAATCGGCATCGAGCGTTACCGTAGACGCGAAAGCTCCGTGGAAGAAGCACTAATTGAGATGTACCTGGCCGGTGTATCCGTACGGCGAGTAGAGGACATTACCGAGGCTCTATGGGGGACTAAGGTGTTTCCCGGCACAATCAGTGAACTTAACAAGAAAGCCTATGTCCACATAGAAGACTGGTGAAACCGTCCGCTTCAGGGCGGCAAATATCCATATGTTTATGTTGATGGTATCTATCTGCGCCGGAACTGGGGCGGAGAGTATGAAAACGTCAGCATTCTGGTTGCCATTGCCGTAAACAAGGATGGCTACCGCGAAGTTCTTGGTGCCGCCGAGGATATAAAAGGGGACAAGGCCAGTTGGACAGAGTTTTTTAAATGGCTGAAAGCCGGGGCCTTGACGGAGTTAAGCTCAATGTCGGAGATAAATGCCTGGGTATTTTGTGTAAATAGGAAATACCATCGATCAGGAAATAAGCAAATACCTTTTCTTTCATAGAAAGCACTATGCTGGATTTGGCCTTGGTAACCGTTCTCCCCGACGGAGGCGCGGTATTTTTGAAATGAATGCCGCTACCCCGCCGGGGAATATTATTTTAAGGCAAAATCAGCTAGCTTCGGGGAACATCATGTTCTGCTGGTTTACAACCAAGTCCCAGTTTCGTCATCTGGAAGACCAGCGCTCTTGAATGCGTTTGCTTTCCCTAGCTTTTTACGCAGGAGAGATACTGTATGCCCCACTTCTCTTTGAATTCGCAAAGATGCTCAACGCTTCTTCTTAGGTCACAGCCTTGTAAACCAGCTTTAAATCAGCCATAAGCGCCTTAATATCTTTATAGCCGACAAATCTTGTCGAGCTTCTGATCTGGTGGATGATGCAGCGCTGAACACTGGTATTAGGCTATACAGCTCCGATTGCCTCGACGAAGCCCTTCAGCCCGGCGACGCAGAACAGATAAACCGACAAAACACCCCTGCTTTTGAGGTCGTTCAACACAGACAACCAGAATTTGCTGCTCTCGTGCTTGCCAGTGCATACGCCAAGGATGTCCTTAGTGCCGTCCCGTACAGATTCTTGATTTGTTCCGCGATATCACGCTGGCTCATTCCGCAGGAGTAGAGCGCTAAAATCTTTTCTTCCACGCCGTCGGCATTACGGCTATACTTACNGATTATTTGAGGTTCATATTTCCCGATACGGNCACGCGGCACCNTCACATCGATCTCTCCGAGCTGCGTTTTAACTGTTTTCTGTGAGTAAAGTTGCGATTGTTTTGTGGCTCGGTCAATGCTTCCTTGCAACCAGCGCGCGCTTTTTTCGTAGCCAAGTTCCGTTTCCAGTTCACTTTCCATGACCTGCTGGATTACATCCCGGAACATGTCCTTCATGGCATTCATAATTTTTTTCTGTGCTTGTAAAGCCCTGGCTTTTGACATACTTTCTGAGTATTTCTGCTGGTACTGCGTTCAAAATAAAACATCCTTTCAGCCTTGAATTTTTTATTGCCATTCTTTACCGGAAGGATGCTTCTTATCCACTTTTACACAAAATTTTCTGGGGCCTCAAAATGACACGACTTCGAATGAGTATTCCTTATTCTTTTAGATGAGCCCGGATTTCTTCAGCAGCCTTTCCAACATTACCGCAACCTCGGCACGGGTTACGTTATCTTTTGGTGCAATCGCGCTGCTGTCTGTTCCGGCGACAATCCCGGTCTTGAGGCAGGTCGCTATACTGTCTTTAGCATAACTCGAAACGGCAGCTCCGTCCTTGAAAGTACCTATCAGTGTACTGATATCGCTCTCCGTCAAGGAAACTTTGAGGCCGGTAATACTCATTGCTCTGGTCAGCATGGCCATCGCCTGCTCACGGGTGATAAAATCGCTCGGGCAGAAGCTGGATGCGCTGTACCCTTTGATAATCCCATAGGCTGCCGCCGTTTCAATATATCCGCAATACCACGCTGACGTACTGACGTCGCTGAAGTTGTTTTCCCCTAAGCCAGGTGCAAGACCCAGCGCTTTTACCGCGATTGCCGCGAACTCAGCACGGGTAATATAGTTATCGGGATTGTATTTTCCGCTCTCATCGCCGGTAACAACCATCCTTGAGCCCATATCGTTAATCGCGCTCTTCGCCCAGTGATTTTCTACATCAGCAAATTCAAGAGGATGCCAGACAACAGTGTAAGTGCTGTTCGTCAGGCTGTTTATTTTTGCGTAATACTTTCCGTCTTTCTGTATTACCTGTGTCGGCACGTGATAGGTTGTTCCGTCCGGTTTTACCACCACGCCCGTTGTAATTTTTGTAGGATCAATGCTACTGGGAATTTCAATTAATCTCTCAACATAAGTGTTGAAGCTGTTCACATCGACAGTTTTTCCATTGTAAGAACAGCTTATGGTGAAATCCACCGCTGGAACGACAATTTCCATTTTGCCTTTTTCCGTTGCATTCGCTACAACCTGTGTCATGCTTGCGGACGGCTCGGCAATCGAAACGCTAACCTTGATATCCGACAGTGTAACTGAGGTTCCAAGCTGTTCCGAAACCTTGTCGATATTAATTTCTGATGCAGGCAGGGCATAACTCGCAGAGTCTGTTTTAATCACGAGTGTCGCGTCCTTGCTTTCCATTCTCTTTACCAGATCACCCGTCAGAACGCCTGACGCAGTATCGGCGCCACCTGTTACAGGAATCATCACGGTTGCTCCGCTTGTTGCCGAATCAAGTATTTTTTCGAGTTTCTGGGTATCCACAGTTACCGTAGTTGTTGCCTTACCATTGGCATCGGTAGTTGTTGCCGCGGTTCCTGCCGTCTGTGTTTCGCCGTTGACCAGAACAGTGGAGCCGGGGTTCGCTATGGGGCCGGAGAAGTCCCCCGGGTGGTATACGGCCAGTGCTACACTGTCAAAGCCGGAGACCCACTTAAGCTGGGGATAATATAAATTGCTATTTGAATTTGCTTGAGTTTTCCATTTAGAACCGTAGTCCAGCGACAGCTTGCTCTCAGCGTCAGTTCCGGTCATTTCAGCTGTGGCAAGGCCAGTCACAGATGCAGAGTTTTCGGCAGTGTTGGCGTTTAATCCGACTCCCGTCGTCTGGCCCGTGGTCTGATTGTCAAAATATCCGGCGGCGATAGTACCCTTACTGTCGTTATATCCCGCAAAGCCACCTGAATTACATTTCCCGTTGCCGCTAACTTTTCCGGTAGCATAGCAATTACTGGTTGCTCCATAGTTACACCCCAGCAAGCCACCGATACAGGCTTTATTGGTGGAGCTGCCGGTAACATTGCCCCTTGCGTAGCAGTCGGTAACGGATGGTGACTCGTTCCACCCAATAAGGCCGCCAGCAACGCTGGTGGAATCCGTCTCCGTCAGCTCACTTTTTACAATGCAGGTTGAATAGCTATTGGTGACGCTGCCACCCGTAATGCCGCCATTGTTGTTTAACCCGATAAGTCCGCCGACGTAAGAATTCTTTACAGTGCCGCTCTGCACGGTTCCAGTTGAAAAGCTGGAATCGATGGAGCCAGAGCTCTCTCCATTATAATACTGGTTGACTCCGGCAATACCTCCGATATAAGCACTAGACTTGCCGGTGCCCGATGCTATGGCTGAACCGCTCGTATAGCAGCTGGAATAGCACTTTGAGATGCTGACGCCGTTGGCAAGCGCTCCCACAAATCCTCCAATGTAGGCATTAGCGTCATCTTCTCCTGCTGAGGAAGCCGAACCTGAAACCGTACATGTTGAGGAACTGTTTTTGATTGTTAAGCCTAGTTCAAATAATATGCCCGCAAAGCCTCCGGCATAAGCACAGGCTTCTCCGTCTTTCGCCGTTGCTGTGCATGCTATCTGTCCTGAGGAATCGCATCCGCTTATTTGCCCTCCGGTAGTGCAAGGTGTCCTGCCAATAATTCCGCCGACATAGCACCAGGAATAACCATAATCTGCTTCCGAGTTCCCCGTCACATTTCCTGTGGAATGGCAGTCGGCAATAACCGCATTGGCGTCATTATTTCCTGTAATTCCGCCGACATAACCATTTGAGCCGCTTGAGGAGACGTCTACATGTTTGGGATTGACCGTCATTACTCCTGTTACATTGCCAGTTGAAGTGCAGTTCATGACGGAGCCGCAATTGTTACCCACTATTCCGCCGACGCTGATATACGGCACATTGACTGTTCTAGTGGGGTGATCATCGATATTATATGTCTCTGTACCCATCACATTCGCACTCGAAATACAGTTAGAAATAGTCCCCTCGTTATAACCGGCTACGCCGCCAGCTCTAATGCTGTCAGTATTATTCTCGATATTAATGTTGCCGCACACAGTTAGATTCTTTACTGCGCCGCCGACGCCAAGATAGCCAAAAAGCCCTGCGGTTCTCATTGATGTGTCAGTGGCATCAAGTTTAAATGTTATTTTATGTCCCTGACCATCAAAGCTCCCAACAAAAGACGTATCATAAGAACCATAAATTTGAGCAATGGGCGTCCACTGACCGGCGGAAAGGTCGATATCATCTGTCAGGATATAGTATTTATTTTGATAACTCTTGCAGGTCCCGCTTACAGCGTCGATGCTATTTATCAGTTGTGCCATATACATCAGCTGTGCTGCTGTGGCAATCTGATAGGGGGTATCCTTTTCGCCATTACCTCCCGCAAAACTCGTTGCAACACTCGTCCCGTCCCATACATCGCCCGCTGCCAATGCGGGCAGTGCCAAAGCGGGCAGCAGACTAACCATCATTGCCAGAGAAAGTATAACAGCCATGTATCTCTTACGTGCGTTCTTTACCATTTTGCAGCCTCCTCAATAATTTATAGACATATAAAATTAAATGCTCTGAATGTCCCCAATTTCTAATTTCACCTATGAATCAAACATAATCCGATAATTTACACCATAAAACAACATATTTTACCATATGCATTTCATCAGATTTTCATCGAGCATCAAATACCGATAATAAAATAACGCTGTTCTTTTGTAACAGAACAGCGCATTTTTAATGAAATATTCATTTGTTTCCGATTTATTTAAACCTTTCCATCAGATTTCTAATTTGTTCTGCCGGGGCAATGGCCAAATCGTTTTTTAATAATTTTTCGTACGCCCGGTAATGCTTCAGCGCTTTGCCGGCATTTCCTGAGTTAAAATACACATTCAGTAAAAGCTTCGTCGCTTTTTCATCGTAAGGGTTTTTAACATACGCTTTAAGCAGGCAGGTTTCGGCTTCTTCCCACCTACCTGCCTTGCTAAGCTCATCAGCTAGCAAAAATAGTAAGTTTAAGTAGACTCTCAGAAGACGCTCGCGTTCGCCGTTAGCCCATTCGTAATACTCTGAGCCCAGATAATCTCCGGCATAGAGCTGTACCAGTTCCTTGAGTCCGTCGATGCAATACCCTTGATTCCTGTTTTCAAACTTATAAAAGCACTCAGCATCATAATCCACATCTCCCAGTCTCACACGGTAGCTGCTGTCAATGCTGATTAAATTTTCGGCTATTCCATACTCTTTCAAGGCTTTCCTTATGTAATAGATATCGTTATACAGCTGCCTAATTGCTTTATCGGGAATTTCATCCGTCCAAAGAGCCTCAAGTAGTTCTTCTTTTGACAATTTCCGAGCTTTGTTCTGCAGGAGAAACGCAAAAAGCTCTTTTGTTTTTTCGGCGCGCCATTTAATCGGGGGACTGTTTTCCCATCCAACTACAAACTGTCCGAGACATTTGATTTGAAGACGCTGACCGAAGTCCGTTTTCTTCTCTTTTTGCTTCTGTTCCATTCGCTCAACCGTTTTTCTGAGACGGCCGAGGCTGACAGGTTTTAAAATGTAGTCAAGTGAGTCAAGCTCAAAGGCTTTGACAGCATAATGGTCATAGGCAGTCACAAAAACAATATTTGTATCCGGCGAGCCTTCCAGTATCAGGGACGCTAAGTCGAGTCCCTGAAGCTGCGGTATACAGATATCCAGAAATACCACATCAGGTTTCAGTTGACCGATTTTTTCGAGGGCTTCATATGGATTTGTAAATGCTCCGATAACAGAAATCCCGTTGAAATTTTGCAGCAATAATTCAAGTACCTGCAGAGCAGGCCTTTCATCATCCACTAAAATCGCTTTCAGCATTCTGCTTATTCGCCTCCTCCATATAACGGAACAGTCCAAATTACCTCGGTTCCCTCTCCCTGACAGCTTTTTATTTCAAGTCCTTTTCCATAGAGCTTTTTTAATCTGTTGTTTATATTATGAAGCCCGATACCGCTGGTGCTTTCCTTTTTAGAGATACCGTGCAGCGTTTCAGGAGTCATACCGACACCGTTGTCTTTGACCCGGAACTCCAGCTTTTTTCCGATCTGCTTTATTGACACTTCCACACGTCCGCCGTCAGCTTTGGCCAGTACGCCATGGTTTACTGCATTTTCAACGATTGGCTCAAGTATCATATTCGGAACCAATGCGCGTAAATCACAATCGACATTGAATTTAACTTCAAGCCGCTCTTCGAATCTTGCTTTTTCAATGCTGATATAGTATTCCGCAAGCTTAATTTCATTTTCTAGTCTCACAAACTGACTTTGATTTTTGAAATCAAAGCTCTCTCTCATATATTCTCCGAAGTCTACCATGAGCTCTCTGGCTTTGTCAATATCCTCATAAGAGACAGCAATGAAAGTATTCAGAGCGTTATATAAAAAGTGCGGCTTGATCTGCGCTTGCAAAAATTTCAGCTCTGTCGCAGAATTTTTATTAAAAAGCTGTCTTAACCTGCTGTCCTGTACAAGCATCTGCAGAAAAATGAATGCGGCAAGTCCAATATACAATACATCACCCACAGGATCGTTGATGGAATTGTAAACATTCAGACTGTCGTGAATATAACAAATAAGGACTATAAACATACTGAAAAGGTTCAGAAAACCGTCACGATATCCTTTTCTTATACCTATTACGACAATAATAGCCGAAAATATATAACCGAGAAAATCATGCAGGTCACCAACATCGGCAAACTGTGTATATACGGTTGTCGGCGTCACCAAGAAAAAAAGCTGAAGTACCAATGAGAATATGAGATAGACTTTTATCGTAATTTCCGAAAACTTAGATTTAAACAGCTCATGAGTCAGAAGCATCAGGAAAAACGGAACCCAGTTGGTTGAAAAATACCACAGAAATATTACCGTTTTCAGCGAAAGTCCGGGAATTGAAGAGACAATCGTATTCGTTCCGACCGTATCAACCATTACTGCCGTGAGTAGGCATAAGCAGGCGGAATACAGATAAGACTTCAGTTTGGCTTTCATAAGATAAACGGACAAATGAAACAGTGCGGCGATGGCGAGAACACCCATCAGAAAAAGCTCAATGCCGATTACATAGTTATTTAGGTCAATGATGTTTTCTCTGCTTCCCAAATATATGCTGTTCCAGAAACCACCTTTCTCGAATTCGTAATTTGATACCTGAATGATAATATCAAATTCCGATGCGGGTATACTGAAGTAAATCGCCTGCGGCTTATATTTTCCGACTTCTCCGGACGCATCATCAGACACTCGTCCGGCAGACGCCACGAGTATATCGTTTATTGACAGACTGAAGGCGCTCGAAAACGAATTAAGTCTTAGTCCGAGCTGGGTATTGCGGGGAAGATCGGTAATAATGTGAAGTCTGTATGTCCCGCATCCCATAGATGGAAGTTTTTTTCCGTTAAGCTCATAGTTTTTCCAGGATCCCGGTATATCTGCATAAAGGCTCGGCTTTGAAGTATGAAAATCACCATATCTTAACAGCTGATTCCAGTAAAACTCCCAATAACCGTCAAGCCTATAGTTTTCGCGTTGGCTGAAATCAATTTCACTCAGGTCGACAACACCATCTTCCGCTTTAACTGTTTTTGATGGAATCGACAAGCAATATACAAGCGCAAATAGTATGATTAGTACAGCAACAAGTATACCGTATCCGTATTTTCTCTGGATCATTGCAAATCTCCCGAATTTTTCCTTCGCTTGTAATTGATTTCCATTCTTTAATATTTAGTTTATCATGCTTTATTTTTCATTTCAATATTTGTTTAGTGCCTTAGTGTTATTGCTTTGGATGGACTTATAATACTCTGAATTTTTAATTGGAGCTGTTGTCCTTTGTACTAAATGCTTACAATATTATTGAAGTGACCGTGAGATATCAACTTAGTTATTATGAAACATTGTTCCGTGGTTAGAGGAATTTAAAGAAATTGACCCTAAAAGTGGTTTTGATTATTTACGCGAATCCGAAAATTCTGATACAGACGAATTTCAGAGATTGAAAAACTGGCTCTCCCCCGAAGAATATTCTATGTTACCTACTGTAAAAAAGTATCAATTAGCCTTAAAAAGTTATTTGAAGCGTCCAAAAAACGATTGGGAAATTGGAATTGAATATGAACGTTATGTCGGCTATAAATATGAGCAACAAGGATTCAAAGTGACATATAGGGACGCGTTAATGGGCCTAGAAGATAAACGGCAAAAAGGCACAACAATACTTGTAATACAATGTAAACGATGGCATTCATGATTTCTTCTGTGCTTGTAAAGCTCTGGCTTTTTACATATTCACTGAGTATTTCTGCTGGTACCGTGTTCATAATTAAACATCCTTTCAGTCTTGAATTTTTTATTGCCATTCTTGACCAAAAGGATGTCCCTTATCCACTTTTACACAAAATTTTCCGGGGTCTCAAATAAAGTGCTACTCTGCATTACTTTCATTGTTGTGTTCAAAGCAATATACTTCCAGAGCAATGCGTATAAGTAGGGTTACACTACTTTTAGATGTTTATGGAAGCCTTTTGCCCTCAATCAGCAATCCTTCAGTTTCTTGATTTCAGCTGTAAGAATTGGGAGAACCTCAAACAAATCTCCGACTACACCATAATCAGCAACATTGAAGATTGGAGCGGTCTCATCCTTATTGATAGCGATAATGGTCTTTGAACCACTCATACCTGCAAGATGCTGTATAGCACCGGAAATACCGCATGCAATATAGAGTTTCGGTCCAACGGTCTTACCTGTCTGTCCGACCTGATGGGAATGGGCAATCCAGCCTGCATCAACTGCTGCACGTGATGCACCGACTGTAGCGCCGAGAACTTCAGCAAGCTCTCTAACAGGCTTGAAGCCTTCTGGTCCACCAACACCACGACCACCGGAAACGATGATCTCAGCGCCTTCGAGATCAACAATATCTCCTGCTGCTTCTTTGATTACTTCTAGAAGCTCCGTACGGATAGCTTCGGGAGCAACGTGGAAGTCTTCTTTAATAACTTCAGCTGTACGGGATTCGTCAAGAGCAGGCTTCTTGAAAACGCCGGGACGTACGGTTCCTATCTGCGGACGGTGATCCGGGCAGAGAATAGTCGCCATAAGGTTTCCACCGAATGCCGGACGAGTCCATGCGACATTACCTGTCTCATCGTCAATTGCAAGCGATGTGCAGTCTGCAGTAAGCCCTGTTTTCAGACGACACGAAAGACGGGGACCCAGGTCACGGCCATTGTTTGTAGCACCGATAAGAATGCTGGTGGGGCAGTATTTATCAACAAGATAACTCATGGCATCTGCATAAGCGTCAGTTGTATAATGAGCAAACTCTTTGCCCTCGACTACTATGATTGAATCAGCTCCGCAGGCCGTTGCAGTTTTAACTGATGCATCCACGTTGTCACCGATAACGATTCCGACGAGTTTTCCACCCTGCTTGTCAGCAAGGCCACGGCCGGTACCGAGAAGTTCGAGACCGACTTTCTTAGGCGTTCCATCCTCGTTTGTTTCAATAAATACCCATAAATCTTTGGTTTTAGCTTCCATTTTCAGTTACCCCCTCAAATAACGCTGTTAGAAACAAGCATATCGAACAGCTTCTTAGCTGAATCTTCGTTTGTTTCTTCATGAATTTTGACGCCGCCGCTCTTTACAGGAGGTGTAAAGGTCTTCTTGACCCTTGTCGGAGAGCCCTTAAGTCCGGACTTTTCTCTGTCGAGGTTAATATCGTCAGCGGTAAGCACTGCAATCTCTTTGCGGTTTGCTGCCATTTTTGACTTAATAGTCGGATAACGGGGATCAAAAGATGGCTTTGTCGCCGTAATAACGCAAGGCATCTTTACGCCTATCATCTCACAACCGTCATCAACTTCCTTCTTGACCTTAATTCTGTCACCGTCAAGGAAAGCTTCAAGTGCATATGTTACCTGGGGATAGCCGAGGTGCTCTGCAATTTCAGGACCGACTTGAGCTGTATCACCATCAATTGCCTGCTTACCGCAGAAAATAACATCAAATTTTCCTTCTAGTTCTTCGAGTTTCTTTATTGCGCAGGAAAGTATATAGCTGGTTGCCAGTGTATCGGAACCTGCTGCAGCGCGATCACATACGAGATATGCCTTATCCCCGCCAACAGCAAGGCACTCTTTGAGAGCACTCTTAGCCTGTTCAGGACCCATTGAAAGTAGAACAATCTGAGTTCCGGGCGCATTGTCCTTAATTCTTGCGGCTGCTTCAAGAGCATATCCGTCGAATGGGTTGACTATGCTTGGGACACCATCGCGGATAAGGGTATTCTTAACGGGGTCAATCCTGATTTCTGTGGTGTCAGGTACCTGTTTTACGCAAACAAGTATGTTCATCTTGAGTATTCCTTCTTTCTAATTCAGCTTTGTCTAGATATCAATATTTCATATTGTAATTATAGAAACCCTGCCCGGACTTTCTGCCAAGCTTGCCGCCGCGGACCATCTTGCGGAGGAGGGGACAGGCGCGGTACTTAGGATCGCCGGTCTCGGCGAGGAGCACGTCCATAATGGCTAGGCATACGTCAAGGCCGATGAGATCCCCGAGTGCGAGCGGTCCCATCGGGTGGTTCGCGCCCAGTTTCATCGCCGTGTCTATCCCCTCTACGCTGGCAACGCCTGTCTCGACAAGGCCAATTGCCTCGTTTATCATCGGAACAAGGAGTTTATTCACAACAAAGCCAGGAGCCTCGTTCACCTCGACAGGCTCTTTGCCAATCGCCGTGGCGAGTTCCTTTATCGTGTTGGTCGTCTCGTCCGACGTGTTCGCACCACGGATGACCTCCACAAGCTTCATCACCGTAGCCGGATTGAAGAAATGCATGCCGATGAACTTATCCGGACGCTTCGTCGCGGACGCGATCGCCGTCGTTGAGATGGACGAGGTGTTCGAGGCGAGTATCGTCTCCGGCTTGCAGAGGCCGTCCAGTTCCGCGAAGATGCTCTGCTTGATCTTGAGGTTCTCGATTGCCGCCTCGATCACGAGGTCGGCGTCGGCCGCCTTGCCAAGCTCGGTCGTGAACGTCATCTTCGACGTGATCGCGGCCTTCCCCACCTCGTCCAGCTTGCCCTTGGCGATGAGCTTGTCGAGGCTCTTATTGAGTCTTGCTTCCGAGTTCTTTATGATCTCGTCGGAGATGTCGCGGACGACCACCTCAAATCCCGCCTTTGCAAAGACCTGGGCGATGTCGAGGCCCATCGTGCCCGCGCCCACTACCATTACTTTTTTCATATGTCTTTTCTCCTATCTGTTCTTAAAGCCGCCGAGCTGTTCCTTTTTTACGAAGGCGTCCATCGCGTCGAACTGGTCCTCCGTGCCGCAGCAGACTCCGAAGGCAAGCGCCTCGTAGGTCGCGGCTGTTGTGATGTCCGCCTGCATTCCGCGGCGTATGCACTGCTTCGCGGCGCGTACGGCCACCTGCGCCTTGGAAGCAATCGCATTCGCAAGAGCAAGCGCCGTCTCCATGAGCGCTTCCGGCGCGACCACCTGATTGACAAGCCCTATCTCCTTCGCTTCGGCCGCGCTTATCGTTTTCGCGGAGAGGATCAGCTCGAGGGCCTTGCCGGTCCCCACGATTCTCGGCAGACGCTGGGTCCCGCCGAAGCCCGGCGTGATCCCGAGGCCCACCTCGGGCTGACCGAACTTGGCCTTCTCGCTCGCGATGCGGATGTCGCAGGCCATCGCGAGCTCGCAGCCGCCGCCGAGAGCGAAGCCGTTGACCGCCGCGATGATCGGTTTTCCCATGTTCTCTATGCGCAGAAAGAGCGCGTTGCCCGCGTCGCTGAAGGCCTTACCCTCGACTGCGCCGAAGTCCCTCATCTGTGCGATGTCCGCGCCCGCGACAAAGCTGCGCCCGTCGCCCGTCAGAACCACGACGTAGATGTCGTCGTTCGCCTCAACCTCGTCCAGCGCTTTGCCAAGATCGGTGAGAACATCGGTGTTGAGAGCATTGAGAGCCTCGGGGCGGGAAATCGTCATGACGCCGACATGGCCCTGCTGTTCAATCTTTATATATCCTATCATTGTGTAATCCATTGAATGTCCCTCCTCAGCACTTTTCATATATTGTCGCGACGCCCATGCCGCCGCCTATGCAGAGCGTGGCGAGACCCTTTTTGGCTCCGTCCCTCTTTTGCATCTCGTGCAGCAGAGTCACGATTATCCTCGCGCCGGAGGCGCCTACGGGATGGCCGAGAGAGATCGCGCCGCCGTTGACGTTCACCCGGCTCATGTCGAACTTCAGCTCGCGGGCAACCGCTATCGACTGTGCCGCGAAGGCCTCGTTCGCCTCTATGAGGTCCATATCGTCTATGGTGAGGCTTGCCTTCTTGAGGGCGTTCTTCGACGCGGGCACGGGGCCCACGCCCATGATCTTCGGATCGACTCCGCCCTGGCCCCAGCCGATCAGCTTTGCCATGGGTTTGAGTCCGTATTTCTCAACGGCCTCGCCCGAGGCCAACAGGACCGCCGCCGCTCCGTCGTTGATCCCCGAGGAGTTGCCGGCCGTCACTCTCCCGCCGTCCTTGAAGGCGGGCTTCAGCTTCGCAAGGCTCTCCGCCGTCGTGCCGTTTCTCGGGAACTCGTCGACTTCAAAGTTTACCGTTTCCTTTTTGACCTTTACCGGAACCGGAACAATTTCGTCCCGGAAGCGGCCCTCGGCCTGCGCTTTCGCCGTCTTTTGCTGACTTGCGAGCGCGAACGCGTCGAGCTCCTCACGCGTTATGCCCCACTGGTCGCAGACATTTTCCGCGGTCACCCCCATGAGGTACTGGTTGTATACGTCGATCAGCCCGTCGTACTGCATCGTGTCGACCATCTTGCAGGGGCCCATGCGGGCTCCCCAGCGCGCGGACGGAATTGCGTAAGGCGCCGCCGACATGTTCTCCGTGCCGCCCGCCACGATGATATCCGCGTCTCCCGCAAGGATGGTGCGCGCCGCCTCGATGACGCTTTTCATGCCGCTGCCGCAGACCATGCCCACGGTATATGCCGGCACTTCAACGGGTATTCCCGCCCCCAGAGATGCCTGCCGCGCCGGGTTCTGTCCCAGTCCCGCCGTCAGCACACAGCCGAACATCACCTCGTCCACCGTCTCAGGCTTCACGCCGCCGCGCGCAAGGACCTCCTTTATCACGATTGAGCCCAGAAGGGGCGCGGGCACGTCCTTTAGCGCTCCGCCGAAGCTCCCCACCGCCGTGCGGCAGCAGTTTACGATATAGATATCTTTCATAATTACTGTCTGTCCTTTCTGTTAGAGGCACGGGACGTGGCCGAACCGTGCCGTGCCTCTTTGAATGCCTGTCAGATCATGATGTTCTGCTTTTTCGCCGCAAAGGTCAGTTCGTCCCGGAAATCCGGATGCGCAATGGCGATGAGCGCCTTCACGCGCTGGCTGAGCGTCCTGCCGCGCAGCTTCGCGACGCCGTATTCGGTCACGATACAGTCGACGTCGTTCTTGCCCGTCGTAACGATCGCCCCGGGCGTCAACGTCGGGACGATCTTGCTCACCGTTCCCTTCATGGCTGTCGACGGGAACGCGATGAAGCTTTTCCCGCCGGCCGAGGTGGTCGCTCCGCGCACATAGTCCACCTGCCCGCCCGTGCCTGAGACATGGCGGGTGCCGATCGACTCCGCGCAGACCTGCCCGAAGAAGTCCACCTCAAGCGCCGCGTTCACCGAGACAAAGCTCGGGTGCTGTGCTATCACCGCGGGGTCGTTCACGTAGTCCACCGGCAGGATCTCGATGCCCGGATTGTCGTCTATATAGTCGTACATCCGCTTCGAGCCGAACGCGAAGGCCGCCACTGTCCTGCCCCTGTGTATCGGCTTGAGGCTGTTGTCGGCGGCGCCGCACTCGAGCAGCTCCACCATGCTGTCCGTGAACATCTCCGTGTGTATCCCCAGATGCCGCTTGGATTTGAGTGCCATCCCGACCGCGTCGGGTATCGCCCCTATCCCAAGCTGAATTGTCGCCCCGTCTGGGATCTCCTCCGCGATGAGGTTCCCAATGGTCGTACTTATCTCGTCCAGCTTCGCCGGCGGCAGGACGGGCAGCGCCTCGTCAATTTCGCACAGCGCCGTCACCTGAGAGATGTGTATCGCGGGGGCGCTCAGAGCGCGCGGCATGTTTTTATTGACCTGCAGGTAGATATGCTTTGCCTTGCGCAAAAGCGCTTCGCTCACCGAGCCGTCGCAGCCCGTGGAAAAATAGCCGTGCCTATCCATCGGCGAGACCATCGCGATATACGCGTCGATGTCCACGTACTGCGTGAACAGCGAGGGCATATCCCGGTAGTAGACAGGCATGATGTCCGCCCAGCCGCCATTGATCGCTTTCCGCATGCCGCCGCCGGAAAACCACGACACCCCGGTCAGCTTTCCTCTGCATTCCTCTTCAAAAAAGGAGAGGGGCCGCGTGTCCAGCATCGTGTGCAGCGTCACTTCCGAAAGCTCTCCGGCCTTTGCGCGCTCGCCTATCGCATCGCATATGGCGTAGGGAATAGCGAGCGCAATGTCGGATGCACAGGTCCAGCCGGGCTCTATTTGAGCCGCTATTTCCTCGGGCGTCTTTAATTTGTCCTTATATTCTTCGTTAAAGCTCATTGCCGGTTCCTTTCATTTACCTTCTCTATAGAATCAGCAGTTTCGCTGCGCCCTGTCACGAAAATAGGGCGCAGAATCCGTTATTTATTTTACGCCCATCCAGCCGGAGACGACCATCTTCTGTACCTCCGAGGTGCCCTCGTATATCTCGGTGATCTTCGCGTCGCGCATCATACGCTCGATCGGGTACTCGCGGGTGTAGCCGTAGCCGCCGTAGAGCTGTACGCAGCGGCGGGTAACGTCGCTCGCCGTTTCGGAGGCGAAGAGCTTCGCCATGGCCGCAAGGTGGCTGTAGGGCTCGTGATCCTGCTTTGCCTGCGCCGCACGGTAGACCAGCAGACGCGAGGCNGGCCAGATGGCTGTAGGGCTCGTGATCCTGCTTCGCCTGCGCCGCGCGGTAGACGAGCAGGCGCGAGGCGTCGACCTTCATCTGCATGTCCGCAAGCTGGAACTGCGTGTTCTGGAACTGGGCGATTGTCTTGCCGAACTGTACGCGCTCCTTGACATATTTGACGCACTCGTCGATCGAGCCCTGCGCAATGCCCAGCGCCTGTGCCGCGATACCGATGCGGCCGCCGTCGAGCGTGGTCATCGCGATCTTGAAGCCCTTGCCCGCTTCTCCGAGGAGATTTTCCTTCGGCACCTTGACGTTATTGAATATGAGCTCATAGGTCGCGCTGCCGCGGATGCCCATCTTCTTCTCCTTTGTGCCAAAGGTGAACCCGGGCATGCCCTTCTCGAGGATGAAGGCGGAGATGCCCCTGTTGCCGAGCTCCTTATTGGTCATTGCAAAAATGACATAGGTGTCGGCATAGCTGCCGTTCGTAATGAATATCTTGCTGCCGTTGATGAGGTAATGATCGCCCTTGTCCTCGGCCGTCGTCTTCTGCATTGCGGCGTCTGTGCCCGCCGAGGGCTCAGTAAGACCGAAGGCGCCCAGTTTTTCCCCGCTTGCCAGCGGCGCCAGATATTTCTGCTTCTGCGCCTCGGTGCCGTATTCGCTGATCGGCCAGGNGCANAGCGAGCTGTGNGCNGANANCATGACGCTCGTCGANGCGCAGTATNTNGCGANCTCCTCGCAGGCCGCGATATAGGNGAGATAGCTGAGTCCCGCTCCGCCGTACTCCTCCGGGAACGCGATTCCCATCATGCCCATCTCCGCCAGCTTTTCGCGCGTCTCCTCCGGGAAGCGCTCCTGCTCATCCAGCTCCGCCGCCAGAGGTTTGACCTCCTTCAGGCAGAAATCGTGCAGCATCTGGAGAATTTCATGTTCCTCTTCATTAAACTTAAAGTTCATTAAAACGATTCCTTTCTATTTGAATTAGTGGTTGATGATGCGGCCGACGCGGAAATCCTCAATCTCTTTGGCGGAATAGCCGATTTCACGGAGAATCTCCTCATTGTCGGCGCCGCAGGGTCTGCTGATCTTAAACTCGGGAGCGCCCTCGTCGCTGAAATGGATAGGGGGGGTGACATAGGCTGCCTCGGCGCCGGACGGATAGACGACCTTGGACAGGTAGCCATTGGCCCAGGCCTGCTCGTCCTTGGAGACATCAGCAAATTTATAGCAAATCTCAAGGGTCAAATCGTACTCTTTCATGATCGCCATCCACTCATCGGCGGTCTTCTTAGCGAATGCCTTATCAAAGTAGGCAATGACTTCGCCTTTGGCATGATGGGCGACGAGCGCATCAACCTTGGAGTAGATGGGGTGGTCTATTAGTTCGGGAATACCGAGAGCGGTTACGAGTTTGTTGAAATAGAGATTGTAGTCGGCAACACAGAGCTGCATCCATCTGCCGTCGCTAGCTTTATAGATATTGAGAAGGGGGAAATTGTCGGTCTTACGACTACGGGGGAACTTCTCACCAAACTGGGCACCTGCGATTGCATAACTGGCAGTGTACATACCGGCGGCATACAGGCCGACGATGACCTTCCTGCCCTTGCCCGTTTTTGCTCTGCTGGCGAGTGCGGCGCAAATTCCGGTAACAAGGTCGAGGCCGGAAGTGACGTCGCCCATGGAGTTAAACATGTTGATAGGATCGGCATCGATTTGGGCGAAGCTACCAGTAATGCCGCTTCTGGCACCAAATGCGGTATAGTCAAAGCCGGGTCTGTCCTTATCAGGGCCCTTTTCACCATAACCGACGACGTGGCCAAAGATAAGCCTGGGGAATTTCTCTTTCAGATCATCATAGGTGAGGCCCAGAGCCTCCAAAGCTTGGTTGCGGTAGTTGGTGATAAGCACGTCGGCGCTCTCCAGAAGTTTGAGCAGAACGCTGAGGCCCTCCGGCTTCTTCACGTCCAGAGAAAGAAATCTCTTGTTTGCACCGGTCAGATCATATGCAAAGTCCTGATCCGGATTCAGCAGTTCGGGTGGACAGCTTAAAGAATAGCCTGCCGTGCAGCGCAAGGGGTCGCCGCGGAAATTCTCAACCTTAATAACGTCGGCACCCCAGTCGCCCATGATCCTGGCTGCGGTCGGTGCAGCGACGAATGTTGAAAGATCAATTACTCTAAATCCTTCCAATAATTTCATAACAATACTTCCTCCTTATTATTTAGTGCGGGTACCTTTCAGGTATATCGGTAAAAGGCACTTAGCATCTATTGATATTTATAAAGCAAGTTGTGTGCCATAAAATTCGAGGAAGATTTGACTGTATTTAAGTGCAAAATGGTCAATGCCTCCACGCACGACTTTCACATCTGGAAGATTTATTCATTGCTGAATCAAAACTGCCGGCCTAGCCGGCAGTTTGCATAGCCCTTGCAAAGCTGTCGAAGCTCGGCAACTAGTCGGAAAAATTGAATTGCGGTTTTTGGGACTGGCGCTGGGAGAAACCGTGCCGGCCGCGAAAACCATCTGGAATTTTAAAAATGATCTGGCAAATGCCGGAGTCATGGCGTCGCTGTTTGCCCTGTTCACACAGGAACTGGAAACACGCGGACTTGTAGCACACAAGGGAACCCTTGTGGAGGCCACATTTGTGGACGCGCCGAAGCAACGCAATACACGCGAAGAAAACAAGCGTGTAAAAAATGGCGAGGTACCCGAGGATTGGAGCGAAAACAAACGGCGGTAAAAGGATACCGACGTGCGCTGGACGAAGAAAAACAATGAGGTGCATTTCGGATACAAGGATCACATCAAGGTGGAAGTATGCGGGGCATTACATTCCGCGGTATTGGCAGGAATCGTGCCAATTTCAACATTGGGCTGACAAATCTGATTTACAACAAGTGCCGTTATGCAACGCTGCGACATCCGCAGACTGTCAGGGGATAAGTGCGCTCATTCTGAGGGGGAACACCGAATAGAACATGAAAACCGGGCCTGTAAATGCCCTCATTTAGGCGGTTCCAACACAACTCCTGAATAACCGAGAGTTATTACTGGTTTTTAGAGGTGGCCTAATACTTATCTGGTCTCCTGTTATGTTATCTTGTAATTGTTTCCTGATATATTCTTCTTTTGCCTTTTTGTTGCGTCCTACTGTATCGACATAATAGCCTACACCAGAATGTCCGATTCCCGTACTTGTACTTCAAATTTGCGTGCTTATCGAATATCATCAAACTGCTCTTTCCCTTGAGATATCCCATAAACTGCGCTATACTATACTTCTGCGGTATGCACGCCAACATGTGGATGTGGTCCGGGCATGCATTGGCTTCTATTATCTCCACACCCTTCTGCGTACATAGTTTTCGCAGTATTTGCCCTATATCTGTCTTTATCTCCCCATATATCACTTGCCTGCGGTATTTGGGTGCGAATACTATGTGGTATTTGCAGTTTCATTTCGTGTGTGCTAAACTTTCATTTCCCATTTTTGGATTCTTCCTTTGCTTTTTTGTTCGGATGGCGAAACTGCATTATTATTTTTTCTGGGCATAGCTAGAAGCTTTTTGGAACCACGTGTCGAACTCGCGGTTTTCATTAGACAAAAAGGGCTTCATCCGCTACGCGGATGAAGCCCTAAAATATTCAGATCTAGGCGTTAAAAATTATTTTGTCGAAGTATAGCGTCCAAGATTATATTTTGCAATTTTCCGGGAAATGGTGGGTTGGCTGATTCCAAGGGCGGAAGCGGCACATACCGGTGATTGAAACTTTACTAGCGCCTCAGAGAGAATCCGGCGCTCGTAGTACTCGAGGTTTTCCTCCAGACTCAGGGATTCTATCATGTACGACTGGTTCAAAATGGGAGTCTCCACCTCCTTGTGAAACAGAGAAGCTTTCTGGAAGAGTAACGCCGGAACATTCTGGATGGTGTGGGTCAAGTTATCGCTAATGATGGTCAGGCGCTCAATAATGTTTTTGAGTTCTCTTACATTGCCCGGCCAGTCATAAGCGATCAGCTCATCAATAGCGGATTGGGAGAGCGTTTTGCTGTGTCTGTACTTCTGGTTGAACTTTCCGAGAAAGTAGTTGGCCAGAGGTTCAACATCGTCCTTTCGGTCACGGAGAGGTGGAATGGTAACTGGAAATACATTCAGCCGGAAAAAAAGATCCATCCGGAACGTATTCTTTTTGACCATTTCGGAAAGATTCTCATTTGTGGCGGAAATGATGCGGAAGTCAACCGCCTTTTCCTTGATGGAACCAAGCCGCTTGATTTTCTTTTCCTCGATGACGCGCAGAAGCTTGCCCTGCAGTTCAAGCGGGATAGAATTAATTTCGTCCAGGAAAAGCGTTCCACCATTGGCCGCTTCAACCAATCCTTCCTTTCCACCGGTTTGCGCACCGGTAAAGGAACCCTTCTCATAGCCGAACAGCTCGGATTCAAACAGGCTAGCGGGGATGGCCGAGCAGTTGACGCGGATCATGGGAGCTTCCCTGCGATGGCTGGATTTGTGGATGAAGCTGGCGATGACCTCCTTGCCCGTACCAGACTCACCCTGAAGTAGAATGGGGGCGTCTGAATCTACAATCTCAATCAGATTAGCAATGAGTTCCGTCATCTCTTTGCTGCGGAAGATGGGTGTCTCGCGTAGTTCAGGATTGGATTGGAGATAGCCAGAGGAGGAGTACTCGTTGATAGCGTTGACAGACATAAAATATAGCGACTGAAGGTGTGAAAATTCATCCACAATGCCCAGAGAATAGAGTACGTTGCCGTAACCGTCAAAAATTGGAGTGTGCAAGGAAAATATAAAGACTTCAACGCCGTCATGGTTGCGGATCTTTTGACAGCCGTAAGCGGCTTTGCCCGTTTCAAAGACACGCCGGGAGATGCTTAGGTCGGCGAGGCCGGAATTGACGGCTGTGTTAATATTGTTATTTGGGGCCTTCAGCATTTCATCATAGGTCAGTTTGAAAGTATGAAGGATCCATTCGTTGAAGAAGATAATGTTGCCTTTCCGCTCAACCATTGTTACGCCACAGTAAAGGTGGTCTAGGATATTATTCAGCATGATTGATTGATCTGTACCCATGGTCGACTCCTCACTTTCATATAACCTATACTCTTGAAAGCACACAACTGGTCAAAAAAACAACAACCATATAAGTAGAACTCATATTAACGAAATCAATGATACAAAATTAAGTTTAAACCCAAACAAAAGAAAAATCAACTGCAATATTGGTGCTGCAAATATTATATCGCTACCAAATTATTGATATAGCACCAAATATTATGCATCTCCATTTTGTCGTGCAAAAAAGTGAAAAACAGACTGAAGCAATGTTTCTCAAGAAAGCCGGCTTACGCGAAAGCGCAGGCCGGCATTTTCAATGGGAACTGACAAAAACCGAAGTAAAAAGGCTTACGTGATGAGTCCTTCCACCTTAATATTGCCAGCTTTTTCAGATTCATCGCAACAAACTTCAGCCTCTGCGCTTTTCGTACAAAGCCTTGTATTCAGGCGAGTACCTTGTGTTGTCAGTCAGTTTCTCGTAATCCTTCCAAATATGCCGAGTTACAGTCTTTACGTACTCTTTTGAATGTGTTCACAGATGCCGCGTCAGGCAGCTTGCGCAGGTTCTCGGGTCGCTCTTGTATTCCCTATAACCGTCACGATTCGTCGTGCTTTAGTTCAGCACCTTGTATTCTGGGCAGATTATACAGTCATAATATTCGTCATTAACTTGTTTCCACCATTCGTGACCGCCTTTCATTGCCTGAGGCCGCCTGTACTGTAGATAATACTCTGTTATTGGGGTTTTATATGCGCTGTCCGCCACGACAATCTCTATTTCTGGAAAGCTCTCCGTCACCTTGTCACAGTGAGTTGCAGAAATCGGCTTGAAATCACCATTTCACGCGAAATCACTCCCCATATTGTTTCATCGGCACAGATCGTTAGGCCACGCAAACTTACAGACCACTCTCGTATATGCTCACGCTGATACCGAACAAAAGCGCACAGCGATTGAGCTTGCGACCGACGCAGACAATCCGATGAAGCAAGTGGGCAAAGGTGTCGGATACCACATTGATGATAAAGAAACCCTAAAAAAGCTCTACGGCTTGAAGTAATATTGTTATCCTCATATTTTACATGAGAAAGACGTTAAATTCACCGTTTTACGCGGCCCTTTCAACGCCTTCGCCTGCAAAAGCAGCATAAAAAGTCGGATAACAAAGTGAATTCTCTCAGCCCGTACAGATGCTTTCGCACCTCGTCTTCATCGACGTCATAACTGTGCTGTGCGGTGTTGCCCTATAACTGTCACGCGGAATGAATCCCTATGATTGAGGTAGGTTAAATGGGACGTAAGCATAGTGGATGGCGGGGCGTAGCTTTGGCTTTTTCCTTTGGTACCTACAATGAGGCGGGGTTTCTGGCCGAGATGGTGAGCGCAAGATATGCTATGAGGGTAACCCTTGCAACTGCCGAAAATTCGGGATGTCTTACTTGCCAGCAGAAAAAGCCTTGCACTTACGGGAAGCGATTAAAATAACCGCTTCCCGCAGTCGCTATGCAACTATGCCTTAGTTCCTAAAAAAGGCATACTACCTTTCCGGAATACTTACTTGCTTTTTTTCCACTCGCCAACTCCGAAATCCAGAACGGCTTTCCCCGTTGCAGTATTAATCGTTCTAAAATGGCAGATGCCGTCGTCCATTACCCACAAATCGGTTCTTATGTCGTCGCCCGGGAAAACAAGATTCGTAAACCGCAGCTTGAATCGGGTAAGCCTCTCCGGCTCGTGCGGAACAAAAGTGCTTATAACCGCGCGACAGGCAAAGCCTGCTGTACACATGCCGTGAAGCACAGGACGGTCGTAACCGAGTGGCTTGTAGAATTCCGGGTCGACGTGGAGTTGAAATGTGTCGCCGGTCAGCCTATAAATGAGGGCTTGGTTCTCAGCAATATGCGCTTCCACCGAGTAATCCGGCGCTCTATCAGGAAATTCCACCTTAGCAACGGTGGGGGCCTCTCCGCCAAAACCGCCGTCCAGACCAGCAAGCTCCGCCGCTTCGTTCACACAGAGTAGCTTGCCGTCCTCATCATATGTGCTCACCTCTACGTCGGTAAGCGCGCCCTTCTTGGGTCCACGATCATAAATATGTCTGAGGTTAGAGTAGGAAACAAAGGTTCCGTTTGGCTTGAAGGGGGCCATTATGTGAAGATCAAAACCCCACTGAAGCGCGCCAGCTGAGTTGAAGCCGCAATCCCAGGAAGTTGCAATGAGTTCAGGGTCGTTTACCAATACGGCACCGAAGCAAGGGATGATTTTCAATCCTTTTTCGTAAACATATTCGAGTTCATTCTGCCCTGCGCCGACGCCAAGCGCGTAAAGAATCATATCGTTCTCGGTGTAAGGATGACGAAACGGCCCAGTAGTCTTTCCAACCTTTTCAAAATTGATTGCCATACTAAATTCTCCTTTTCAATAAATTACTTATATTGATAGTCTCTGCATTCCGAAGATGACCGGGAACCTGAAACTGTTATTTATAGCCACCTTTATAATAGCCACCTTTATATTTTCGGAAACATTCATACAGAGCTATGCAGATTTTATAGAGCAAGTTCTATGCCAACATCGTGCGCCATAGTTCCATTTCGTGTTTTTATTAGCAATGCAAAAATTGCAGCAGTTATATAAGCTTTGACCGCCGCTGCCGGTCAGTTCCCGGATATTGCTGTCATTCATTCCTGAATACAATATTCTCTCACGAATAATTTCAGCCGACTTTAAACGTCGGTTATGCCTTCTTTCTGTGGATTTTCTAGTTGGCACGAGACTTGCTCTATAAAAATCATGTACCTCGTGTGCCATATCACAGATGTGGCGAGGACTAATATAACTAGGAGGAATTAAGTAATGGATACCAGATTTACACCTGAAGAGCAGTCCCTGCGGGAAATGTACCATGCCTTCGCGGAGAAAGAGATACGTCCACATGTGCGGGAAATGGAAAGCGGTGAATACGATGAAGAAATTGTCCTCAAGAAAATAATTGATATGGGCTGCACTGGTATCATTGTCCCCGAAGAATACGGCGGCATTGGTGGCACGTATGTGCACTATGCTATTTGTACCGAAGAGCTGTCTTATGGTGACGGTAGCATGGGAATGAACGTATCGGGCCAGACTAATATGTGTCTGCCACTCCTTGCCTATGGTACCGAGGCGCAGAAACAGACTTATGTAAAGAGCTGGGTGACGGGCGAGAAAAAAGCCTCCTTCGCTCTCACCGAGCCGAGCGCGGGTTCCGATGCAGGTTCCATGAAGACTACCGCCATTCTGAAGGGCGACAATTTTGTGATCAACGGCACCAAAATGTTCATCTCGGGCGCGGCCAATGCGGATTTTTTTGAGACTTACTTGCTCCTGAAAGACGAAACGAACGGAAGTCTCAGTCCCATCTGCGTTATGATTGATAAGGACAAAGCTCCTGGTCTCACCGTCGGGAAAAAAGAGAATCTCATGGGTATGCTGACTGGTTCGCACGCTCCCTGCATTGTATATCTGGACAATGTTGTAGTTCCCAAGGAAAACCTCGTGGGTAAAGTCGGAGAGGGATTCCATCTGGCAATGTCCACTTTGGACGGAGGCCGTCTTGGCATCGCCGCCGTTTGCACCGGCATGGCACAGTATGCTATTGACGAAACCGTCAAGTACACCAAGGCACGGGTACAATTTGGAAATCGGATTTCGCAGTTCCAAAACACGCAGTTCAAGCTTGCGGAGTTGCAAACGGCGGTCAATGCGGCGCGGCTGCTGACCTATGACTGCGCTGTTGCCCTGGATCATAAAGAGCCGGCCGGTTATAAGGCCTCCATGGCAAAGTACTTTGCATCCTTCACGCTGAACAATGTGGTTCGTGAATGCCTGCAGCTCCATGGCGGCTATGGATATTCCAAGGAATACCCCATCGAGAAGCTCTACCGTGATGCCAAGATCACCGAGATCTATGAGGGTACTTCCGAAATCCAGAAAAAGGTTATCGCCAAGTGGATGGGCGTTAAGTAATCTGTTTGTTGGCAAAACCGTTGTTGATAGATGGTGCCTGTAGTTTTGCGGCGGTCATGGCTTCATTGAAGATTACCCCATCGAGCTTATTTATCCTGACGCCAAAATCTTCCGAATCTTTGATGGTTCCTTCGAGGTTCAGAAGATCCTGATGTCCTAATGTCCAGATGGATGGGCATCCGTTAAAACTGATTTATCGACAGTAAAATCCTTGTTAACTATAAAAAGGGCGGTAAATATATTATTGAAGAAGGATAGGTGTGTAGATTTGGAGACAACTGAAAGTGTTAAAGTTTCTACAGAGATAAGTAGTAGATTAAAAGTTGCCATTATCGGTGCCATCCCCGGTATTCTGATTTGGTTTTTCTTGCCCGCAGTCAACGGCCTTACTGAGGCCGGCGTTAGGATGCTGGCAGTATTTGTTTCGACCATAGTCTGGTGGGTGGCCGGCGGTACTGGTTGGACTAGCTGGTTGGCTCTGGTGGCAGTTATCGGCACGGGGCTGATTAATGGTAACACCGTGTTCATGACGGTTTGGGGCAACCAGGTATGCGCCATCATGTTCTCGACGATGGTCATGGTCATTATCATGACCGAGCGAGGCATCATGAGCTACATAGCACAGTGGTTCCTGACCAGAAAGGTCGTTCTCGGCCGTCCGATCGTCTTTATCCTGATGTTCGGTATAGCTATGCTTGTCATGGGCCTGAGCAGCAGCGGTACGATTACCTGCCTGATTATGGTTGAACTTGCCAATGAGGTCTGCAAGTCCATCGGTTATGAAAAAAACAGCAAGTTCCGTAAGGCAATCCTCATCACTATTCTTTGGTGGGCAACCGCTGTCGATGGCATCTGGCCGTTTGCAAGACCGGTTAACCTTCTGGTTATCAGCATGATGCAGGGGTATGGCTACAACATCAACATGGGCAACTTTATGATCTTTAGCGTCGCGGCTGCTATCATTGTTTATGTTATTAATTTTGTTATCGTCAAGTTCATTATGCGTCCCGACACAAGCAAGTTCATGAAATACGACATCAACCTCATACATGAGAAAATGGCCGAGAACCCGCTGAACAGCGGCGATAAGATTGTAATGGTAAGCTTTTGTATCGTGATCATCGCGTGGCTGATTCCATCCTTTAAATTTCTGGGGGTGGTATCCACATACTTCTCCACGCTCGGCAATGCCGGCATCGCAGCAATTCCTATCTTGCTCCTGATTTTTATCAAGGATAAGAACAATGGCAACAAGCCCATCTTCGATTATCAAACCGTCTGGAACAAGTTGCCCTGGGCACTTTTCATCTATGTCGGTACCATCATGGTCTTCGTCGCCAACGTCAGCTCTAAGGACTACGGCATTGCCACCTGGCTGTGCAATCTCATGACCCCGGTTGCCAACAGGGTCAGCATCTGGGCTCTGATTGCCATCGCCATGGCGTTGACTATGGTTCTTACCAACTTCCTGTCCAATACCGTTACCGCAACGGTGTTCCTGACTGCTTTCCTGCCGGTTATCATGGCATCCACTCAAATCAACTCTAGTACCAAGCTGGTTATCGCTGTCTTAATTGCTATCTTTGCCGAAATGGCCTTCCTGACCCAAGCATCCTGCCCGAGCTCTGGTATTATGCTGTCTAAAGATAAGAACGGTGAGGATCTGATTACCGTCAAGGAAGCATTACCATACAACCTCTGCTTCCTGGGTGCCCTTTACCTTTTAGGTGTACTCGTACTTCCGCGCGTTTTGAGCATTTTCTTCTAAGAACGGTACAGTTAAAATCAGCTTGACAAGGATCGAAAAAATTACAACTAGATAAAGCAGATATTTCCATGTGAAAAAGAGCGTAATACTAATATCCCATTAAACGATAGACAAAATCCAATTGCGTCGCGTAATGCTCTTCACAGTCAGTAGAAAGCGTACAGACGGTATCGCAAAGCCTGTCGACAACTTTTTCAAGAGTCTGGGGGTTCCTTTCCAAATTTGTTCAATCGGATTTATTTCCGAGTATAGGAAGGGAAGGAGAAAAGTTCGATGTTTCGTGGCATGACCTTGCGCCAGCCGTGGCGGTGCGCATAATAGCGGGAAAGAGTCGGCGTGTCAAGGGTGGCTGCGCCTTAGCCGTACATTCTACCCTTGATGCGGCGGCTGTTTTCTGCTAATCAAGTAGCCTGCCGGCGAAGAAGATCTCCAGCTGGGAATGTATCTTCCCCCGGTCCTTTCGTTTCCTTGCTGTACCCGTTGCGGCTGTTGTCCGTTTCCTTGTTCCGGTTCGTACTTGCTGTAGCAGAGTTCCTTGTCGAGCTCGCCTTCCAGGCCGTTTTTCAGCACGTCATCATTTCCTTGTTCCTGCACCCCGGCCACGTCGTTTATCCCGGCGCCCAGCAATAGCTCCAATAATTTCTTTCTCTGCTCCCGACGCTCCGGGGTTATAATCCTTGTAGCCATAACTAAAACCTCCAAGTAGGTGCTCCTATTTTACACCAACTCAGAGGTTTATAAAAAATTTGTGATGGTCTCAATGCCCAATTCACCCCCGCAACCGCAGGGCACTATTCACCGAATTGTTAATATCAGGTTCACGATAGCTCTCAATTTTCTTGTCTTGACAGATGGGGACACTTTACAGTGAGAAAGATAGTTCCGACGCTGATTCCGGGTGCTATAGTCACGGCGAGCAAGAACGACGTTGATTATATAGTTTTATAGTGACAAAATACGGCATAGCAAAGCTGTGCGGTAAGACGCTCGGCGAGAGGACGAAAGCTCTGATAGCGATAGCGCATCCAAATTTCCGGGAGGAGCTTAGCGAGCGAGAAGGCCAAATTCGGCCAGCCTGAGGTTGGCCTCGGCATCACGCCGGGCTTTGGCGGAATGAAGAACTGAACAGATAGGAGAGAAGAGACATGAAAAAAGTAATGGTAGTCGGCGCGGGGACGATGGGCCTAGATATAGCGCAGACCTTTGCGAAGGCGGGCTTTGAGGTGGTCGTGCGCGACATCTCCGACGAGATAGTAAAGAGATCGGAAGATAGGCTCAATAAGGGCCTGGACAAGCAGATCGCAAAGGGAAAGCTGGACGAAACCGGCAAGAGTGTGATAACATCCAAGATGAGCTTTACGACCGACCTCAATAAGGCTTCTGACGTCGATCTCGTTATTGAGGCGGCGATAGAGGACCTCAAGATAAAGCAGAGCATCTTCGCGGAGCTCGACGGCCTCTGCAAGCCGGAGACGATACTCGCCTCGAACACCTCGTCCATCTCAACGACAGCAATCGCGTCCGCAACGAAGCGTCCGGATAAGTTCATCGGCATGCATTTCTTCAATCCGGCTACGGTGATGAAGCTTGTGGAGGTCATCCGTGGTGCGAACACGTCGGATGAGACGACCAACACGATAAAGGAACTCGCCACGGCGATTGGCAAAGAGCCTGTCGAGGTGAACGAGGCTCCGGGCTTCGTTGTGAACAAGCTCCTGATTCCAATGATAAACGAGGCTGTGTGCCTGGTGGAGACGGGCGTTGCCAGTGTCGAGGGGATAGACACGGCGATGAAACTGGGCGCGAACCACCCGATGGGCCCGCTGGCTCTCGGAGACCTCATTGGTCTCGATGTGTGCCTCGCTATCATGGATGTGCTGCTCGCCGAGACCGGCGATCCTAAGTACCGCGCCTGCCCCCTTCTTCGCAAGATGGTTCGCGGCGGAAAACTCGGCAGAAAGTCCGGCGAAGGGTTCTATAATTATAACTAATACACTTGGATAGTTTTACGGTCGAAATTATTGCTGAAGAATAATACTCTGTGCATTTTATGTATTGTTCTGTCGATGTATACGAGGGGGAAGAGTCTTGCTGAAGATAAGTCTTCATGGCGTTAGAGTACCGCACCGGAAGGGAACAGCGGGAGATAGACCGGGGAGGCTGCCGGTGCCGAAGGTAGTGACGATACCGACGTCAATGCACATCGGGAAACCAGCGAAACCGGTCGTATCCGCCGGAGATACCGTAAAGGTCGGTCAGCTCATCGCGGAGGCGGACGGTTTTGTGTCGTCGCCGGTATATTCCGGCGTATCGGGTGCCGTCAAAAAGATAGACAGTATCCTTATGTCCGGAGGGCAGCGCGTGCCGGCAATTATTATCGAGACGGACGGGCTTCAGATGATGCTTGAGGGAATTGCTCCGCCGAAGGTAACGAACACGGAGGAGTTTCTGGCGGCGGTGCGCATGAGCGGCGTCGTCGGACTCGGCGGCGCGGGCTTCCCGACAGCGGTCAAGCTGACGGTAAAGGACCTTTCGCAGATAGAAGCCGTGATCGTAAACGGCGCGGAGTGCGAGCCCTACATAACGTCCGACACGCGGACGATGCTGGACGATTCCGATCTCGTCTGGGAGGGCGTTGAACTCCTTAAGAAGTATCTGTCGGTCAGGCGCGTAATCATCGGGATAGAGGACAACAAGCCTGAGTGTATTAAGGTTTTCCGTGAGAAATGCGCTTCCGGAAAAGACATTGAGGTAATGGCGCTGCCTGCGATGTATCCGCAGGGCGGTGAAAAAGTCCTCATCTACAACACGACGGGACGCATCGTCCCAGAGGGCGGACTCCCGATAGACGCGGGGGCGATCGTGATAAACTGCACGACGCTCGCGGCAGTCGCGAAATATATAAAAACCGGAGTTCCTCTCTATGAAAAGTGCTTGACAGTGGACGGCAGTGCGGTCAAGGAGCCGAAAAACGTCATAGTCCCGATAGGGACGCCCATGAAGGATGTTTTCGAGTTCTGCGGAGGATTCCGGACAGAGCCGAAGAAGGTCCTCTACGGCGGGCCCATGATGGGCATCGCGGTCCCTGACCTCAATTCGCCGATACTCAAGAGCACAAACGCCATTCTCGCTTTCGCCGAAGCAGAGGCGGCGCCGCCGAAGGAGACGGCCTGTATCAAGTGCGGCCGTTGTATTGCGCACTGTCCTTTGAACCTGATGCCCGCCGATATAGAGACGGCCTTCCGGCTGAAAAAGCCGGAGGCGTTGGAGGCTCTCAAGGTGAATCTCTGCATGGAGTGCGGCTGCTGCGCCTACGCGTGTCCGGCAAAGCGTCCGCTAGTCCAGGTGAACAAGCTGGCGAAGGCCATGCTCAGAGACTGGCAGTCGGCACAAAAGGCGGCGGAGGAAATGATGAAAAAGGATGTGGGCAAATGAATAATATGATTGTTTCCGTCTCCCCGCATCTGAGGGATAAAACGGACACGTTGTCCATCATGCGCGACGTGCTCATCGCGCTCACCCCCGCGCTTATAGCTTCGGTGCTCATATTCGGCTTCCGCTCGCTTCTGGTGGTCGCGGTATGCATTATATTTTCCGTCGGAAGCGAATGGGCTTTCGAGCGGATAGTTAAAAAGCCGAGCACCGTAAACGACCTCTCCGCGGCGGTGACAGGCATTCTGCTGGCATACAACCTGCCTGTTGGAATACCGCTGTGGCAGGCGGCGATAGGCAGCATGGTCGCTATCGTCGTTGTGAAGCAGCTTTTCGGCGGGATTGGCAAGAACTTTGCAAATCCGGCCATTACCGCGCGAATCATCATGCTCCTGTCTTTTTCTGGCACCATGACGACCTGGGCCTTTCCGGACGTGGTCTCGAGCGCTACGCCTCTCGTAATCCTCAAAGGCGAGTCGGCTCAGGCACTGCCCGCGCTTATGAATATGTTTCTCGGTGTTCGTGGAGGCTGCCTCGGAGAGACAAGCGCGCTCGCGCTTCTCATTGGCGGGACTTACCTGCTTATCCGCCGGGTCATCTCCTGGCACACGCCTGTCGCCTTCATAGGAACGGTCTTCCTTCTTACGCTGGCTCTCGGAAAGCAGCCGGTCTACCAGCTCATGTCGGGCGGGCTCCTCCTCGGCGCAATTTTCATGGCGACCGACTATTCGACGACGCCGTCAACCGACTGGGGACGCGTGATCTTCGGTGTGGGCTGCGGACTGATTACGGTGCTGATAAGGGTCTGGGGAAATTACCCGGAGGGCGTGTCGTTCTCGATTTTGCTCATGAACATCCTCACACCCTACATCTCTAAGGCAACGCGCAAAAAAGCGCTGGGAGGTGTGAAGGCATGAAGGATTTTCTGAAACCCGTACTGGTGCTCACACTGATCTGCCTTGTGATCTCGGCGGCATTGGCGTTCACGAACGAAAAAACGGCCCCCGTAATCGAGCAGGCCGCGCAGGCAAAAGCGGACGCCGCTCGGAAGGAAGTCCTGCCGAAAGCGGACGAATTTACAAAGCTGGAGCTGTCTGGACTGCCTTCGACTGTTACGGCAGTTTATAAAGCGAATAACGGCGCGGGCTATGTGTACATGCTCACCGCCAAAGGCTACGGCGGGGATATGGAGCTTATCTGCGGTATGGACAGTGACGGAAAGATAACGGGCTGCTCTACGCTGTCCCAGTCTGAGACCCAGGGCCTCGGCTCGAGGACGACGGGAGCGGATTTCCGGCAGCAGTTCAACGGAAAAGACTCATCCCTTGAGGGAGTATCGACCATCACGGGAGCGACGATATCCTCAAAGGCGTACATAAACGCGATAAAAGACGCGTTCACGGCCTACGATGCGGCGAAGGAGGCAAAATAGATGAAGAAGCTCGGAATACTGACAAACGGCATCCTGAAGGAGAACCCCGTTCTCGTCCTCATTCTTGGTACCTGCCCGACGCTGGCGATCTCGACACAGGCCTCGAACGCGATAGGCATGGGCCTCGCCGCGACGGCGGTTCTGGTCTGCTCGAACATCGCGATCTCGGCGCTCCGCAAGGTGATACCGGACAATGTGCGGATACCCTGCTATATCGTTCTAATAGCGGGTTTTGTGACTGTTGTCGAGATGCTGGTCAAGGCCTACGCTCCGGCGCTCGACGAGAGCCTTGGCATATATCTGCCGCTTATCGTCGTCAACTGTATCATACTCGGCCGTGCCGAGATGTTTGCAAACAAGAATACGGTAATTGACTCGGCGCTTGACGGGATAGGCATGGGCCTAGGCTTCACGCTGGCGCTGCTTATAATGGCGGTCATCCGCGAGGCGCTCGGAAGCGGGACCGTCTTCGGACACGTTCTGCCTGTGCTTTTAAACAACCACATCTCAATACTAACGCTTGCTCCGGGCGGCTTCTTCGTCTACGGTTGCATGATAGCGCTGGTGAACAGACTCACCGGTGGCAAGGCGAGCAGGAACGGCGAAAAGGGCTGTCAGTGCTGCCCCTCGGCCGCAGCCTGCGGAAAACTGCAGGACACGGGATGCGGAAAGGACGGTGAGGTCTGATGGGTGAGCTTGTACATTTCAGCTTCAAGGGCCTCGTCGTCATTCTGATGTCCGCGGTCTTTGTCAACAACTACGTGCTCCAGAAGTTCCTGGGCATCTGCTCGTTCCTGGGCGTCTCAAAAAGACTCGATCAGGCAACAGGCATGAGCCTCGCGGTTATCTTTGTCATGGAGCTCGCTACCGCAGTCACCTGGCCTATTCAGTACTATCTGCTGAACCCGCACGGACTTGGCTATATGCAGACTATTGTCTTCATTCTGGTCATAGCGGCACTGGTTCAACTGGTCGAGATTGCGCTCAAGAAGTACATACCGTCACTCCACGCGGCCCTGGGCATCTATCTCCCGCTTATAACGACGAACTGCGCGGTGCTCGGCGTCGCAATACTCAACATCGACAAGCAATACGATTTTTTAGCCGCTATGGTCAACTCTCTCGGCTCCGGTCTCGGGTATTTCCTTGCGATGGTCATGTTCGCGGGTGTGCGATCACGCATGGAGGAGGGGGAGACTCCGAAGGCCTTCGAGGGCCTTCCAATTCTGCTGGTTGCCGCTTCCATTGTCTCGGTCTCTTTCTTCGGTTTCTCCGGAGTCATCGACCGCCTGTTTTCGTAGGAGGCGCGTCATGAGTGCTATTATATTTGCGGTTGTATCCGTAACAATAATCGGCATCATCTGCGCGGTGATGCTTGCCTTTGCCTCAAAGGTGATGGCAGTGGAAGAGAATGAGCGCTTCCCGGAGGTCAGAAATTGTCTGCCGGGCGCGAACTGCGGAGCCTGCGGCTTCGCGGGCTGTGACGGCTACGCACACGCGCTTGTCGAAGGCGGGACAAAGACGAACCTCTGTGTGCCCGGAGCCGACGGCGTATCCAAAAAGCTCAGCGAGGTGCTGGGCGTGGCGTTCGAGGACGTTGTAGAGAAGGTCGCGGTCATACACTGTCATGGCGACTGCAAGGCCACCTCGGACAAGCTGGAATACAGGGGCATTGAAAGCTGCAGGGCGGCGAAGCTTCTCTATGGCGGCAAGGGAACCTGTACCTTCGGCTGTCTGGGCCTCGGCGACTGCGCGAAGGCCTGTCCGAACGGCGCAATCTGTCTTGAAAACGGCATCGCGCATGTGAATCCGCGCCTGTGTACCGGCTGCGGCATTTGCGCCACTGCGTGTCCGAACGGTCTGATTACAACAGTCCCAGCCACCGTCAAAACGGCCGTTTACTGCGGCAATACGGACAAAGGCGCGCTTACAAGGCAGGCCTGCAGCCGCGGCTGCATTGGCTGCAAAAAGTGCGAGAAGGCCTGCCCCGCCGGGGCGATTACGGTTGTAGACAACCTTGCCCACATCGACTATGCCAAGTGCACCTCCTGTGGCCTCTGCGCCGAAGCCTGCGTTACCGGAAGCATATCAAGTCGGATTTCGCAGATCTGAGCTTTGAAAGATAGACCGGGTTCTATGATGCAATGCACCCTTTTATCCATGCTTGTACCCGTTTGCGATTGTATCCAAATTAGGGCCTATACACACAAAAAGTCCGCAAATCCTTAGAAAGTCCAAGGGTTTGCGGACTTGTGTTATTTTTAGGAGAAATGTAAGAAGTGTTATAGTCCCCGGTTTGGAGCGGCTTTTTACCCACGTTTCTCTACTTTTCCGCCGAGTGAAACATCTGATTGCATCTTGGAAAAGCAATTGACGCAGAGAAGTTCTGCAATGAAAACAATATAATAAATGTCAGATCTTTATGATATTGAATTGAATGGATAGAATTGAAAGGGCTGTCTTAAAAAATGACGGTCCTTTTCCAAACACAAAATCAAAGTATAAAAATAATTAGTACAATTCGTATGATTTGTGGGAACTACTTTTGCCTGTAAATATAACGAATTATTAGATACTTTATTCTCTCGGCAAGGCGACCAATGTTGATATTGTCCTTATAAGCAATGGACTGCATTGAGTAGATATCAAGCATAGGCATAGAAATTATAAATTGTCAGCCAAACATCTTGATGCATCTGAAAACAAAAATATGCACGAGTTATGCCCTGTTACTGCAAAACATCCTGACGATATGGATGATGCGGTAAAAGCATCTTCGCTTTTGAACCGTCTTGTCGAATATACGCATCAGAAGGTCGTAGATGATTTTTTATGTAGGAACTCAGAAAATTTTGTGTAAATAGAAAATCCCATCGATCAGGAAATAAGCAAATACCTTTTCTTTCATAGAAAGCACTATGCTGGATTTGGCCTTGGTAACCGTTTTCCCCGACGGAGGCGCGGTATTCGTGAAATGAATGCCGCTACCCCGCCTGGGAATATTATTTTAAGGCAAAATCAGCTAGCTTCGGGGAACATCATGTACTGCTGGTTTACAACCAAGTCCCAGTTTCGTCATCTGGAAGACCAGCGCTCTTGAATGTGTTTGCTTGCAAGATAGAGCATTTTTCTGAGCGAATCGTCGCCTGTAAAGCTTGGCTTGTTATTCCTAATCAGGCGGATCTGCCGATTCAGGCTTTCAACAATATTCGTCGTGTTTATGATTTTCCGAACCTCCGGCGGATATGCAAAAAATGTGCGCAAGACATCCCAATTATCCTCCCTAGCTTTTTACGCAGGAGGGATACTGTATGCCCCACTTCTCTTTGAATTCGCAAAGATGCTCAACGCTTCTTCTTAGGTCACAGCCTTGTAAACCAGCTTTAAATCAGCCATAAGCGCCTTAATATCTTTATAGCCGACAAATCTTGTCGAGCTTCTGATCTGGTGGATGATGCAGCGCTGAACACTGGTATTAGGCTATACAGCTCCGATTGCCTCGACGAAGCCCTTCAGCCCGGCGACGCAGAACAGATAAACCGACAAAACACCCCTGCTTTTGAGGTCGTTCAACACAGACAACCAGAATTTGCTGCTCTCGTGCTTGCCAGTGCATACGCCAAGGATGTCCTTAGTGCCGTCCCGTACAGATTCTTGATTTGTTCCGCGATATCACGCTGGCTCATTCCGCAGGAGTAGAGCGCTAAAATCTTTTCTTCCACGCCGTCGGCATTACGGCTATACTTACAGATTATTTGAGGTTCATATTTCCCGATACGGGCACGCGGCACCCTCACATCGATCTCTCCGAGCTGCGTTTTAACTGTTTTCTGTGAGTAAAGTTGCGATTGTTTTGTGGCTCGGTCAATGCTTCCTTGCAACCAGCGCGCGCTTTTTTCGTGGCCAAGTTCCGTTTCCAGTTCACTTTCCATGACCTGCTGGATTACATCCCGAATCATATCCTTCATGGCATTCATAATTTTTTTCTGGGAGAATGGCTTTTCGCCGCCTTCTCCGCTTTTTTTTTCACATGGCGGCAAAGTCGGGAAAACGTATATTTACATCAATGCATTGCCTGCTCCCTACAATAGAATGGTAATATTTAAGCCGATAAAATTACAATTGTATTATGGCATTAAAAATGACAATATTAAGAAATAACATGTAATACTAAATAATGTAAATACGATTAAACGCGGAATTATCATATAAAGGAACTCAAATGATAAAACTAATCGGGCATTATTGGATTCCAATACACAAGACATGAGCATGGACGTAATTGTTTGGAATTAGCCTTATTCTGTGCTTTGAGTATGGGGGCCGATGCCGAGGTTGTGGTAACCGACGAATATAAAGGCGGGTATACCTGAAAATATTCCGCTTGTGTCGACGCCAGCTACACATATTGTGAGATAGATTATAAAAACTATAACGGTCTATTGCTTCCGGGCGGATGGGCACCAGATAAGATATGGCGCTTTCCGAAGGTTCTTAAGGACGATTTAATTCATGCAGGAGCAAAATGGGCCGATGAGCCGGTAGTTATGGACGGAAATCCTATTTCGTCAAGAAGCCCTGCGGATCTTCCGTACTATAGGAAAAAGTTCCTGGAGGTTTTATTTATGTAATCCCCTTTGTCAGCCCGGGAAATCAAATCTGACGTTGTTCGCTCACTGCCGCGTTGCGCCGAACACTGGGAACCTGATAAGTAATTCGCAATCAACCTTTTTCAGCTGTGCTTTTTCACCCTGTGGTCCCGGCTTGAACAGCTCATACTATGGCATAATGCTACATTACATACTAATATAATTATGTAAAATATGCGTTGTAAAAAATAATATTGTATGCTATCATAAAACCATACATTTGTAATATAAAAACATAAAAAAATACAAGTGTACTGGATGCCGCGGACTTGGGTATTTTTGTCGTCAAATGCTAAAAAATATTAATTGTGAGGAGTAAAGAAATGAAACAGGGCTATGTTATCGGCATTGATTCCGGAACAACGCAGATTAAAGCGGTATTGTTCGACCTGAAGGGCAATGAGATTTATGTTTCGTCCAGCCCTACACCGGTTGAAGAACCAGAGTACGGCTGGGCGGAGAACAATCTTGATACGGAGTGGGATGTGATCAAGAAGGTTTTTCGTAAGCTGTTTGAAAAAAGCGGTGTGAAAAACACGGAAATCCTTGGTGTCGGTATTGTGGGAAAAAGCGTCGGCCTGGTATGCGTAGATGAGAACGGACGTCCGCTTAGAAACGGCATACTTTGGAATGATGCTCGCTGTGCCAATGAAGTTGTTGAGAAGGCAAAATCCGGCACACTGGCGGAGATTGCAAAACGCACGGGTAATACTCTGTTTGCCAGCGATATTGGATTCCTCGTTCCGTGGATGAAGAAAAACGAACCTGAAATTCTTAATAAGACGCGTTGGTTTTGCGTAAATTCAAACATGATCTGCCATCATCTGACCGGGAATTTCGGAGCCACGGCAGGCGATTTCTTTGGTGAAGTTGGCGGAACCCGCCAATATAATGAAGAAGTCCTGAAAATCCTGGGCCTGTGGGAGTATCGTGAAAAGTTCCTTCCTTTGCATGATTCCTGGGAGATTGCCGGCTATGTCACCAAACAGGCCGCTGAAGAAACGGGTCTTGCGGAAGGGACGCCCGTAACAGGCACGAACTTTGACGTTAAGGGCTGCACCGTCGGCGTGGGCGCCGTGGCGGTCGGACAGGCCAATGTTATCGTTGGGACAAGCGGAGCTATTTTGGTTCTCAAGCCGGAATTCGTACCCGGAGCCAAGGGCAGTCAGGGCGTTTCTGGTGTTCCAGATTTGTGGAATCATTGCATCGCGCCCTATGCGGGCACGCCTAACAACGACTGGTTTATCAATAACTTCACCTATGCCGATAAGGTAAGAGCGGAAAAAGAAGGAAGAAGCATTTTCAGCCTGTTTGACGAGGAGCTTGCGAAAGTTAACCCGGGCTGCAATGGCGTCATCTATCATCCGTATATGAATCCGGGCGGAGAAAGGCAGCCGTTCAGCGACAAAAATGCAAGAGCTAATTTCTTCGGACTGACCGTGCATACGGACAGATACACAATGCTTCGCGCCGTGTATGAGGGCGTGGCGTTTTCAAATAAGCATTGTCTGGATGCATATTCGTGTGAGATAGATGACGTGCGTCTTTCTGGTGCGGGCACGCAGAGCCCCGTATGGTGCCAGATCTTTGCCGATATCTGCGACAAGAGCATCAGCCTGCCGCGTGGTACAGAATTCGGCGCCAAGGGAGCGGCTTTGATTGCGGCTTATGCGGCCGGAGCCTTCGGCTCGCTCAAAGAAGCGACAAATGCTTTCTGTCAGGTTGAACGTGTATATGAGCCGATTCCTGAGAACGTGAAAATCTACGCCGACCTTTACGAGGTATATAAGCAGATCCCGGCCGCTTTGGCTCCGGCATGGGAGGCAAGAGCGAACTTCCTTTTAAAACATGGATTCAACGGCTGATGCTTTACCGAAGGGCAGATAATCGCTCTGAGGCCGTTAGCCGGGGAGCGTTGCGGCATAATTGAAAAACCATGTACGGGCGCTAAACAGACCCAGATACAAAATGTTGAGGTGAAAAAATGAAGATTAAACAAAATCCGCTATTTCATGGCGCAGCGTCTGAATTGATTATTCCTTTTACAAGAGAGGGAGAAATTGATTATCGCCTTGCTGATGAAGAAATAGACTACGTCCTCTCGGCAGGCGCAACTGGATTATACATAAATGGATACCAGACAGAATATTTGATGCTGAGTCCGAAGGAAAAAGGAGAGGTGACTCGCCATATAGCGGAGAGAGTCAATGGCAGAGTCCCTGTTATCGGGAATATCCTTGTTGACTCACCTTATGAGGGAAAAGAGCTTGCCCGTATGTATCGTGAAATCGGACTTGACGCTATAATGTTGTTTACCCCGTTTACATTTCCGTTTGCGCCGGAAAGCATGAAGCTCCTTTTCTTATCGATAGTCGAAGCGGGCGGCCTTCCGGCATATATATGCAACGCACCGAACGGAAACAAATTGAGTCCGAAAAGGGTTATCGATTTATTCGACAGCAGCGAGCTCATCATAGGCTGCAAGGATGCGACGAAAAGCATCCTGGAGCTCCAGCAGCTAATCGACTTATCCGGCGAGCGCGAACTTGAGATCATGTCGGGCAGCGATGCGGAGACATATGTCACTATGATGCTCGGTGGCCTTGGTATCTTCTCGCTTCTGTGCACCGTATTTCCGTCGCTTATAACCGGTCTCGCTGGAGCCTGTGAAAAAGGAGACTGGGACAGGGGGCAGGATCTGCAGGCAAGAGTCAACAGGATACGCGAAGGGATTAAAATTGGACCGTTTATGGCCGCATACAAATATGTAGCAAGAAAGATCGGACATCCGATGGGGTATATGCGGGCACCTTTTGTCGAAATAAACGAAGCAGACGCCGAAAAGATTGATGCTGTTATGAAGGCCGAGGGCGTGTATTAATCCGATCCCGCTATTGTTATACTGAATGGCTTTTCAGCTTCAGTTGAAATGCATTTTAATTGTCCGTAATTTAGAAAAAGGCACGTTGAAAGAATTTTAGAAATCGGAGGAAAATTATCAATGAAATTTGATATCACAAAGGTTACGAAAGAAAACGTCGGTCAGTATATTGAACTGCTGTCTCCGACCGTCAGAACCGAGGAGGAAGCGCTTTCATGGTGCGATCTGGCAAAAAAGTACAATTGCCGCACCCATCTTTCTGATTTCATCTGGCTTCCTTTGATAGTCGAATATCATAAGAAAACCGGAATCAAGGTCGGCGGAGGCGTCACCTTCCCGTATGGCACAGAGACTCCTGCAACAAAAGCAAAGGCCGTTGAAGAGCTGCTAAAGATCGGTGTGGATGATATAGATTATTCCATGAACTTCCAGGCACTTCTCGCGGGCAGAGACGACATGGTAAAAGAAGAACTGAGACTTTTTGCCGAACTGACAAAGGGCAAAATCGAGACCAAGCTGATAATTGAAGCGGCAATGCTCGAAACAGAAGACAATATACGTAAAGCCTGCGATATGGCAATGGATCAGGGAATTGACTGGATCAAAACGGCAAGCGGCCAAATGGACAAGGTGCTTACTATAAATCATGTTGCGGTGGTTCTCGATGAAATCAAGGGAACGGACTGCCGCTGCAAGGTTTCCGGAATCAAAGCGCCTCGCGCCCAGAATGCCTATCTCTATCTGATGGCAGGCGCGGAGGCTATCGGTACCAAAAGCGTCAAGGAAGTGGTAGAGGGCCTTGACACGCTTCGTGCTCTCGGCTTACTTCCTGCATATAAGGGATAAGGAGAAAGGCATCCGTATCGGGCCTATCGACCTTATCCGCGGGACCGGCGTTCGAAGCGCCTTGTGCAAGCGTAGGGCTGATTAAGACACGGCGCGGCTGATTTCGGTGGTATCTTCCTTCTGAAGTTCCCGTGTTCCCAGGGGTGCCCCCCCTTGGGAGCACGGATGCTTCAAGCTTAAAAACGCTGGGTTTCATTCCTAATTTGTGCCTTGCAGCCTAGCCGAAAGGAATGGTCATATATATGAATAAGAAGAGATTCTCAGATCAAATTGTTATTGTTACAGGTGGAGCAAGAGGAATTGGAGCATCTATTTGTGAGAGCTTTGCTCAAGAAGGAGCACAGGTAATTTGCGATTATAATCCTTCTGAAAGAAGCAGAGAAGCATTTCCTCTTCTTAGAGATAAAATCGAGGCGTTCGGGGGACATATTACAGGGTATGAATGTGATGTCTCCGATTACGAAGCGGTTAGGAAAATGGCGAGTGATATCGCTGGGCAGTTCGGTCATATCGATGTGCTTGTAAATAATGCTGTAAAAGCAGTCATCCGAAAATTCAACGAGATCACGCCGGATGATTATAACTCTATGTTTTCGGTTAATGTTGCAGGCGCTTTTTGGTGCACGCAGGCTGTCTTGAATCAGATGCTGACGCAGGGCTATGGTTCGGTAGTCTTTATCAGCAGCAATGCTTCTGTCAATGGAGGGGCGGGATCCTGCCTTTATCCCGCATGCAAAGGCGCTGTTGAGAGTCTGATGCACGGCTTGATCAATGAAGTTGCCAGTAAAAATATACGTATCAATGTAGTACGGCCGGGTTGGGTGTCTACTGAGCTAAATATGAACAGATACTCAGAAGAACAGTATGCGAGATATCTGGATAGCCTGCCGATGAAAAGAGCAGGTGATCCGGCAGAGGTGGCGCAGAGCGTTCTGTTTATGGCAGACAGAAATGACAATGGCTATGTAAACGGAGCGATACTTGATGTAGACGGAGCAAGGACATACAATTTGAGGCCGAAATATTAAACAAAAGATTAGACCTGTTATTTATTTTTTCGGTATTCTGTGGGTGAGTTTGAAATAAATCCTATCAGCCTAGATAATAAATCATTATTTAATACTTAAGAGGAGAAAAATTATGTTTAAAAAAGCTACAAAAGGCGAGCTAATTATTACCTCACTCGTATTTTTATGGATCTTCATTGTCAACGTTGTTGCGGTAATATTTGCCAAGGTTCCTACATGGCCAATGTATTTTGTAACAATCTTCTTCTTCGCTATGGAAGCCGATAAGAAAAAAATCCCTTCGATTTTTATGGGCGGTACTGCGGGCATTCTTCTTGCGCTGTTATTGGAAAAGGGTATTGGTGCTCTGGCTCCTTCCGTTGGCGCTATTCCGGCTGTATCGATTATGCTGTTCATTATTTTAGGCCTCATTATTGTTGGCGGCAACTATCTGCCTTGGGTACTTAATAATATAACATTTGCATATATGACAATCGCAACGATAAATATGGAGATAATAGATAAAAACATTGTTAATTGGATTCTAATGCTTCTCATCGGTGGCGCAATTATTCTTGTCGGTGCACTTGGCGCAGTAAAGCTTGGCACGGCAATTGTGTCAAAGGGAGAAAAGATCAGCAAGTCATGACCTTACGTATAACGGGGTAGTATCTGGAATATTGTGTAAGCCTCCGAAGTCGGTTACCCCAGTCATAAGCTCCTTGCCGTGACCGACAGGGGCGTCAGACTGGAAGATTAAGTGAAGGGCAGCGAGGTCAAGCTGGCCTTTGGCTCTGTAATCATTGCGGTCGGAATTCGTACCCGGTACGAGATGACGGAGACTTTTTTCAGCCTTTTCTTAAACGTCAGCGTTCTGAAAACGCTGAAACCTCCGCTACTCTTTTCGAGGAAACACACAGCTTCAACCGTGCGGTCTGGACCTGCGATCCCTGAACCTCCCCAGAACGTTATGTTAAAAAGGAATACAGCATCATGAAAGAATTTGCAAATAAAGTTGCCCTTATCACCGGCGCCGCCAATGGCCTCGGAAAGGCCTTTGCCATCGAAGCCGCCAAGCGGGGCATGAAACTCGCCCTCGTCGATATCGACGAGGCAGACCTGACAGGCACGGCCGCCGTCCTGGAAAATATGGGCGCGGAGGTTCTGCCAATTCGCGCGGACGTCACCCTGTATGATGAGGTCAAGGCGTCCGTAGCTCAGACCGTTGAAAAATATGGACAGATTGACGTCTTCTTCTGCAACGCGGGTATCTCTCCCGCGGGAGACATCTTCCACCTGCCTGTCAGGGATTGGCACTGGGCGGTATATGCCAACCTTCTCAGCCACGCTTACTATTACCGCGAGGTCCTCCCCATCATGATACGACAGGGAACGCCCGCACATATTATCGCCACTGCCTCCATCGCCGGGCTTATCCACGGTATCGGGAACAACCCCGCCAATTCTGCGACAAAGCATGCCGCCGTCGCACTGGCGGAGGATGTCAGGGCGTACTGCAAACTCAACGGCATCGACAACATTGGAGTCTCCGTCTATTGTCCCGGCTACGTGCAGACAGACCTGCACCACGCAGAGCGGCACCGTCCCGCACGCTTCGCAGCGCCGGAAGACCCCTATTACAGCTCCAAGCACTTCCAAGAAGCCGTGGCCCGTCTCAATGTCAATATCAGTACTGGCATTCCCATAGACGCCACGGGGCCGCGCCTGTTCCGGGCAATCGAGGAAAACCAGATGTACATACTCACGCAATCTGAATTCCTCTCTTGCATTGAGAGCCGTCACCGCAAGATTGAGAGCGACGGTATGCAGCCGGAGGGCGGAAAAAATGTCCCCTTCGGGAATTACGGCGGACAGGTCGCTCTGATTACGGGAGCGGCGAATGGCTTCGGCCTGGAGTTTGCCAAGTCTGCGGCGAAGCGGGGAATGAAGCTCGCCTTGGTGGATATTGACGAGGAACGCCTCGCCGCTGCCAAGAGCTACTTCGACGCGCTGGGAACTGAGAGCGTTGCCATCCGTACCGATGTTACGCTCTATGAGCAGGTTAAGGAGAGCGTCCGCAAGACCATGGAGACCTATGGAAGGATCGATGTCTTTTTCTGCAATGCCGGTATTGGGCCCGCTGGCGACATCGTACATCTGCCCCCACGCGATTGGGAGTGGGCCGTCGAGGCCAACCTCCTCAGCCACGCTTACTATTACCGTGAGGTCCTTCCCATAATGGTCGAGCAAAAGACCCCGGCAAAGATCCTCGCTACAGCCTCACTGGCCGGATGTATCTCCAGTTTTGGTAAGAATCCGGCCTACTTCGCAAGCAAGCATGGCGCCGTGGCGCTCACAGAATCCGTTATCATGAATCTCAAGGATCTGGGTCTCGACTACATTAAGGTCGGGCTGTTTTGCCCCGGATACGTTCAGACGGAACTGTACCACACCTATCAGCGGCGTCCCGCGTGTTATATAGCCCCTGATGACCCCTATTATAAATCCGAATACTATCTCACGTGCCTCAAGGGAACGGAGAACCACATTATGGCAGGCATCCCCCTGGACGGCTTCGGCGAGAGGCTGTTCAAAGGTATGGATGAGGGTACGAAGTACATTCTGACGCACGAGCAGTACATGCCCAACATCAAAGAGCGCCATGCGGCCATTGAAAACGATGCAAAGTTGTAACTGGAGATAGACTGACTGAATCTGCCGCATAGGCTATCCCAAGCTTTTTGTAAACCTTCAAGATGGTGTAAAATAAAAACTCCATCTTGGAGGTTAATTATTTCAGAAGGAAAAATTATTCCCAAAAGACGCGAACAAAGGAAAAATGATTATCCATGCTGCAGGAAGCGGGGTTAAGTGATGTTGTTGGATTGTATCTCGGAACATGTCCTTCATGGCATTTATGATTTTTTCTATGTCTGTAAAGCACTGGCTTATGGCGTACTCTCTGAGTATTTCTGCTGGTACTGCGTTCATAATAAAACATCCTTTCAGTCTTGAATTTCTTATTGCCGTTCTTGACCTATAGGGTGCTTCTTATGCACTTTTACACAAGATTTTCTGGGGCCTCAAACTAGGACTTGGTTGTAATCCAGATGGACATGATGTTCCCCGAAGCTAGCTGATTTGCGCCTTAAACAATTATCCCCCGGCGGGATAGCGGCATTCATTTCACGAATACCGCACCTCCGTCGGGGAGAGTGGTTACCAAGGCCAAATCCAGAGCTTCGCTTTTTCTCAAAGCTAATCTACTGGCTTTTTCTTGACCTTTGGAACTCAAGTTCCAAGTATTAACGCCTTTATAATTATACTACCGGAGTAAGCAGTTTTTCTTTTCACTGTCTACTCTGGGGGCAGCATATTCATTTCACTTATTGTTGTGAATTAAGCAAAATCAACATGAGCATACTTCAGCCCGTTAGCGTGAACATGCCAGAATAATCTTTAGATACTGCCGCATTGAAAAGCGGAGTGGAAACCTGTAACAGGTATAAATCGGGATTGCTTTCTAATCGTTCTGTTCTTCATTAATTATCCTAACAAGTTCTGCGGCGGTTAAGGAATCTATTACCAGGACATCAATCAAGCCTGCTTTAAGTGCATAATACACGGCATATGCTTTATGCACACCAACGATACACCCCAAAACATATTCAGCCTTTTTTATGTCGTCCAGACTTATTCCTAAAGTCCGGGCATCAGTCTCAGGAGAGCAAATATTACCATTCTTATCATAGAAACGGCCGCAGATGCTACCCACAGCTCCGTCTTTTTTCAACTGCTCCAGATCTGCATCATTAATATATTCATAGCTGTAGAAGCAATTATTCTTATCTGGAGATGTAATATTTACAAACACCTTATTGCAATCCTTAATGCACTTTACGATTTTTTGTATCTGCGTATCGTAAAGTAATGCATTGGCAATCAGCGGGGTCTGGACAATAGGCGGGCATGGCAGAATATATGCCTCGCGTGCATTAACTTTCTGGGAAAAATTCTTAATTAGGCCATCCATTGTACTGTTCGAATGTACATTTGTTATACTTCCCAAGCATTGAACGACTATATCGGCATGGCATTCCAACTGAGGGAAATAATCTGCCATTTTATTCATTGTCCATCCCAATGATATGCCAATTCTGTCGTTCTCCTCAATAAATCGGCTCAGATACTGTGCCCCCGTACGCGCTGTAATATTTACGGCCAGCTCCTCGTCATTGTCGGGGACGGCTACGACTCGGACTCCTTTTAAATTGAAACTCGAAAAAATCCGTCTTTCCAGTTCAGAAACATAATCCTCATCAATATCGACAAAGATTTTGACTATTCCCTTTTCTCGCGCTTCGGCGAGTTTGTTGGAAATAATGGGTCTGGATATGCCTAATTTGTTGGAGATCTCTGCCTGAGTCAGTCCTTGCTCATAATACAGTTTAGCAATTTCTCCTAATGATATTTTTTCTTTTTCCATGGTTACCTCGAATCCTTTATCAATAGTTAAAGTAATTTTTTCAAACATTTTCAATCATTGCAGTTACTTTTTTCTCTGCACTTCTTCTCAGCTGACCTTTCAGAGCTGTATGAATTGTACTCCATAGTACTTGTCTATTTATCCTGGACATGGTTACAGTCCATTCAGAATGTTTGCTTGGCCGCTTCATTCTGACAAAAGACTGCTGACCATGTTCATTTTATTGGTACATAAAACAAATGCGTAAAGCTTATTGAGCCTAATCCGATCTTCTAGAATTTGTATTCCTATTATATCAAAATATTTTCCAAATTGATATAAAATTCAAATTTATTTTATTAAAAATAATATTACTCTTGACAAAAGCTTTTATAAATGCGAATATACATATGTAAATAATAAGCCTTATTAATTACAAATGAATCAAGGGCGCAAGGCATACAAAATTATTAATAATGCAGTATTTTAGAATTAATTAACTAATCCTGTCCGATTTTCATATGTTCATATGTTGGGTCAATTTCTTAAGTAAAGGAACTCAGATGATAAAGCTAATTGTAACCGATCTTGACGGAACATTGTTAAATTCCAGCAAACAGTATAGTCCTCGATTATTGCCGCTACTTGATTTGCTGGAAGATCGAAACATTGATTTTGCATTCGCTTCAGGTCGTGATGTTGGCAGTATAAGTAGTAATTATCCGGAGATAGCTGACCGCATAGGGATTATTGCCGAAAACGGCTTGTCACTCGCTTATAAGAAGAAGCTCATTTACCGCAATGAATTGTCATCCGAAGAAATAAATACTGTAGCAGATGTGATTGGAGATAGCGAAGGGCTTCACCCCATAATGTTCGGAAGCAAAGGAGTATATTATCTAACTCACGAAACCGATATTGATTTCATTAATAGAATCCGTAAATATATTTCTTCGTCAAAAGTGATTTCTGATTTCCGCTCAGTTATCGGGAACGACTCCATAACTCGGATTACTGTTTACTCGGAGAACGATGCAGATACATGCAATAAGTTATCTCGGCTTTCACAGGACTTTATTATTCTCCCTTCCGGAGAAGGCTGGATCGATATTGTGAAGAAGGGTAATGACAAAGGCACCGGTCTGCGTTATTTACAGAATTATCTAGACGTCTCCAGCGAAGAAACTATGTGTTTCGGAGATTATATTAACGATATAGCTTTGATGAAAAATTGTTACTATAGCTTTGCAATGAAAAATGCGCATCCAATGTTGTTTTCATATAGCAAGTACATTACAGAATGGACGAACGAAGAAGACGGCGTAATAAGAACAATCCATCAGATACTTAATTTGTAATTTCTAAATTCTTTAAATTATAGTGATTTTTATCCACACAAGCTAGGGTATGCCTCATAAATATTACAAATAAAATTCAGGAGGAAAAAGCACATGAAGAAACTATCAATAAGCGAGCTTCCTTTATATAGGGCGGCAGCTCCTAATGTTAGGGATAATCTTATCCTTGTAGATGGTCAGGACGACGCAAAGAATCTTTCCGTGGGAATCGGGGTGTATAACAAAGGGCAAGCATCGGAATTCCATATACATGAGCATTCGGAAGAAGTCATGATTTATTTCAAAGGTCAGGGTATCATGCGCATGGAGGACGGTACAGAGGTTGAGTTAAAACGCGGAGACATTACATATGTTCCTGCTGACGAGCGCCACAAACTTATTAACACTGGAGACGGCGAGTTTGTATTTCTTTTCATCTATGCGCCAATGGGCCCTGAAAAGAACATCCGCAAATGGGATATTGTTGAAGGTGAACATTTTTCCTTTGACGATTTGGTGAGATTGTGACCAGGAAGATCCGATATTCCTAAAAAATAAGAATTAATTAAGGCGTTCCTAAGCTGTGTGGATAGCAATTATAGCGCGATAATAATTTTGCTGTTTTAAAAAAGAAAAGAGATCAAAATATGAATAAAAAGTATAAAGTGATATGCCTGATTCATGAAGCTTTTGAGGATCTCGAATTTTGGTACCCTGTTCTTCGATGTATGGAAGCTAATGTTGAAGTCGTGGTAGTTGGCGAATACAAAGGTAGATATACCGGCAAATACGGCGTTCATGCCGATGCTGGCTATACATACGATGAAATAGATTATAAAAACTATGACGGTCTATTGATTCCGGGCGGATGGGCACCAGATAAGATGCGGCGCTTCCCGAAGGTTCTTGAAATAACGCGGCACTTCGTAGAGTCTAACAAACCCGTAGGCACGATCTGCCACGCAGGCTGGGTGCTTGCTTCCGCCGATTGTATCAAAGGGCGGCTGCTGACGTCTACGCCTGGAATTAAGGACGATTTAATTCATGCAGGAGCAAAATGGGCCGATGAGCCGGTAGTTATGGACGGGAATCTTATTTCGTCAAGAAGCCCTGCGGATCTTCCGTACTATATGAAAAAGTTTCTGGAGGTTTTATTTAAGTAATTTATTTGGCCGGTCAGAAAAATTAAATTGAAGTAACTTGCGTTTACCCTTTTCCTTCCACTGCATTTTGTTTTATTCCGCGGTTTCTGGTTTGAGGCATCTGCCTTGTAGCGAAAACATAATTGTAATAATATATTATTATTCTTACAATTGTATTATATGATGAATTAATACAATTGTAATTATTATGTTAATATATTACTAATGCTCAAACTGAATGGACATTAAAGCATATTTGCTAAGATATTTAAAAAATATTAATTGTGAGGAGTAAAGAAATGAAACAGGGCTATGTTATCGGCATTGATTCCGGAACAACGCAGATTAAAGCGGTATTGTTCGACCTGAAGGGCAATGAGATTTATGTTTCGTCCAGCCCTACACCGGTTGAAGAACCAGAGTACGGCTGGGCGGAGAACAATCTTGATACGGAGTGGGATGTGATCAAGAAGGTTTTTCGTAAGCTGTTTGAAAAAAGCGGTGTGAAAAACACGGAAATCCTTGGTGTCGGTATTGTGGGAAAAAGCGTCGGCCTGGTATGCGTAGATGAGAACGGACGTCCGCTTAGAAACGGCATACTTTGGAATGATGCTCGCTGTGCCAATGAAGTTGTTGAGAAGGCAAAATCCGGCACACTGGCGGAGATTGCAAAACGCACGGGTAATACTCTGTTTGCCAGCGATATTGGATTCCTCGTTCCGTGGATGAAGAAAAACGAACCTGAAATTCTTAATAAGACGCGTTGGTTTTGCGTAAATTCAAACATGATCTGCCATCATCTGACCGGGAATTTCGGAGCCACGGCAGCCGATTTCTTTGGTGAAATTGGCGGAACCCGCCAATATAATGAAGAAGTCCTGAAAATCCTGGGCCTGTGGGAGTATCGTGAAAAGTTCCTTCCTTTGCATGATTCCTGGGAGATTGCCGGCTATGTTACCAAACAGGCCGCTGAAGAAACGGGTCTTGCGGAAGGGACGCCCGTAACAGGCACGAACTTTGACGTTAATGGCTGCACCGTCGGCGTGGGCGCCGTGGCGGTCGGACAGGCCAATGTTATCCTTGGGACAAGCGGAGCAATTATGGTTCCCAAGCCGGAATTCATACCCGGAGCCAAGGGCAGTCAGGACGTTTCTGCTGTTCCAGATTTGTGGAATCATTGCATCGCGCCCTATGCGGGCACGCCTAACAACGACTGGTTTATCAATAACTTCACCTATNNTGAAGAAACGGGTCTTGCGGAAGGGACGCCCGTAACAGGCACGAACTTTGACGTTAATGGCTGCACCGTCGGCGTGGGCGCCGTGGCGGTCGGACAGGCCAATGTTATCCTTGGGACAAGCGGAGCAATTATGGTTCCCAAGCCGGAATTCATACCCGGAGCCAAGGGCAGTCAGGACGTTTCTGCTGTTCCAGATTTGTGGAATCATTGCATCGCGCCCTATGCGGGCACGCCTAACAACGACTGGTTTATCAATAACTTCACCTATGCCGATAAGGTAAGAGCGGAAAAAGAAGGAAGAAGCATTTTCAGCCTGTTTGACGAGGAGCTTGCGAAAGTTAACCCGGGCTGCAATGGCGTCATCTATCATCCGTATATGAATCCGGGCGGAGAAAGGCAGCCGTTCAGCGACAAAAATGCAAGAGCTAATTTCTTCGGACTGACCGTGCATACGGACAGATACACAATGCTTCGCGCCGTGTATGAGGGCGTGGCGTTTTCAAATAAGCATTGTCTGGATGCATATTCGTGTGAGATAGATGACGTGCGTCTTTCTGGTGCGGGCACGCAGAGCCCCGTATGGTGCCAGATCTTTGCCGATATCTGCGACAAGAGCATCAGCCTGCCGCGTGGTACAGAATTCGGCGCCAAGGGAGCGGCTTTGATTGCGGCTTATGCGGCCGGAGCCTTCGGCTCGCTCAAAGAAGCGACAAATGCTTTCTGTCAGGTTGAACGTGTATATGAGCCGATTCCTGAGAACGTGAAAATCTACGCCGACCTTTACGAGGTATATAAGCAGATCCCGGCCGCTTTGGCTCCGGCATGGGAGGCAAGAGCGAACTTCCTTTTAAAACATGGATTCAACGGCTGATGCTTTACCGAAGGGCAGATAATCGCTCTGAGGCCGTTAGCCGGGGAGCGTTGCGGCATAATTGAAAAACCATGTACGGGCGCTAAACAGACCCAGATACAAAATGTTGAGGTGAAAAAATGAAGATTAAACAAAATCCGCTATTTCATGGCGCAGCGTCTGAATTGATTATTCCTTTTACAAGAGAGGGAGAAATTGATTATCGCCTTGCTGATGAAGAAATAGACTACGTCCTCTCGGCAGGCGCAACTGGATTATACATAAATGGATACCAGACAGAATATTTGATGCTGAGTCCGAAGGAAAAAGGAGAGGTGACTCGCCATATAGCGGAGAGAGTCAATGGCAGAGTCCCTGTTATCGGGAATATCCTTGTTGACTCACCTTATGAGGGAAAAGAGCTTGCCCGTATGTATCGTGAAATCGGACTTGACGCTATAATGTTGTTTACCCCGTTTACATTTCCGTTTGCGCCGGAAAGCATGAAGCTCCTTTTCTTATCGATAGTCGAAGCGGGCGGCCTTCCGGCATATATATGCAACGCACCGAACGGAAACAAATTGAGTCCGAAAAGGGTTATCGATTTATTCGACAGCAGCGAGCTCATCATAGGCTGCAAGGATGCGACGAAAAGCATCCTGGAGCTCCAGCAGCTAATCGACTTATCCGGCGAGCGCGAACTTGAGATCATGTCGGGCAGCGATGCGGAGACATATGTCACTATGATGCTCGGTGGCCTTGGTATCTTCTCGCTTCTGTGCACCGTATTTCCGTCGCTTATAACCGGTCTCGCTGGAGCCTGTGAAAAAGGAGACTGGGACAGGGGGCAGGATCTGCAGGCAAGAGTCAACAGGATACGCGAAGGGATTAAAATTGGACCGTTTATGGCCGCATACAAATATGTAGCAAGAAAGATCGGACATCCGATGGGGTATATGCGGGCACCTTTTGTCGAAATAAACGAAGCAGACGCCGAAAAGATTGATGCTGTTATGAAGGCCGAGGGCGTGTATTAATCCGATCCCGCTATTGTTATACTGAATGGCTTTTCAGCTTCAGTTGAAATGCATTTTAATTGTCCGTAATTTAGAAAAAGGCACGTTGAAAGAATTTTAGAAATCGGAGGAAAATTATCAATGAAATTTGATATCACAAAGGTTACGAAAGAAAACGTCGGTCAGTATATTGAACTGCTGTCTCCGACCGTCAGAACCGAGGAGGAAGCGCTTTCATGGTGCGATCTGGCAAAAAAGTACAATTGCCGCACCCATCTTGCNAANTTCATCTGGCTTCCTTTGATGGTCGAATATCATAAGAAAACCGGAATCAAGGTCGGCGGAGGCGTTACCTTCCCGTATGGCACAGAGACTCCTGCAACAAAAGCAAAGGCCGTTGAAGAGCTGCTAAAGATCGGTGTGGATGATATAGATTATTCCATGAACTTCCAGGCACTTCTCGCGGGCAGAGACGACATGGTAAAAGAAGAACTGAGACTTTTTGCCGAACTGACAAAGGGCAAAATCGAGACCAAGCTGATAATTGAAGCGGCAATGCTCGAAACAGAAGACAATATACGTAAAGCCTGCGATATGGCAATGGATCAGGGAATTGACTGGATCAAAACGGCAAGCGGCCAAATGGACAAGGTGCTTACTATAAATCATGTTGCGGTGGTTCTCGATGAAATCAAGGGAACGGACTGCCGCTGCAAGGTTTCCGGAATCAAAGCGCCTCGCGCCCAGAATGCCTATCTCTATCTGATGGCAGGCGCGGAGGCTATCGGTACCAAAAGCGTCAAGGAAGTGGTAGAGGGCCTTGACACGCTTCGTGCTCTCGGCTTACTTCCTGCATATAAGGGATAAGGAGAAAGGCATCCGTATCGGGCCTATCGACCTTATCCGCGGGACCGGCGTTCGAAGCGCCTTGTGCAAGCGTAGGGCTGATTAAGACACGGCGCGGCTGATTTCGGTGGTATCTTCCTTCTGAAGTTCCCGTGTTCCCAGGGGTGCCCCCCCTTGGGAGCACGGATGCTTCAAGCTTAAAAACGCTGGGTTTCATTCCTAATTTGTGCCTTGCAGCCTAGCCGAAAGGAATGGTCATATATATGAATAAGAAGAGATTCTCAGATCAAATTGTTATTGTTACAGGTGGAGCAAGAGGAATTGGAGCATCTATTTGTGAGAGCTTTGCTCAAGAAGGAGCACAGGTAATTTGCGATTATAATCCTTCTGAAAGAAGCAGAGAAGCATTTCCTCTTCTTAGAGATAAAATCGAGGCGTTCGGGGGACATATTACAGGGTATGAATGTGATGTCTCCGATTACGAAGCGGTTAGGAAAATGGCGAGTGATATCGCTGGGCAGTTCGGTCATATCGATGTGCTTGTAAATAATGCTGTAAAAGCAGTCATCCGAAAATTCAACGAGATCACGCCGGATGATTATAACTCTATGTTTTCGGTTAATGTTGCAGGCGCTTTTTGGTGCACGCAGGCTGTCTTGAATCAGATGCTGACGCAGGGCTATGGTTCGGTAGTCTTTATCAGCAGCAATGCTTCTGTCAATGGAGGGGCGGGATCCTGCCTTTATCCCGCATGCAAAGGCGCTGTTGAGAGTCTGATGCACGGCTTGATCAATGAAGTTGCCAGTAAAAATATACGTATCAATGTAGTACGGCCGGGTTGGGTGTCTACTGAGCTAAATATGAACAGATACTCAGAAGAACAGTATGCGAGATATCTGGATAGCCTGCCGATGAAAAGAGCAGGTGATCCGGCAGAGGTGGCGCAGAGCGTTCTGTTTATGGCAGACAGAAATGACAATGGCTATGTAAACGGAGCGATACTTGATGTAGACGGAGCAAGGACATACAATTTGAGGCCGAAATATTAAACAAAAGATTAGACCTGTTATTTATTTTTTCGGTATTCTGTGGGTGAGTTTGAAATAAATCCTATCAGCCTAGATAATAAATCATTATTTAATACTTAAGAGGAGAAAAATTATGTTTAAAAAAGCTACAAAAGGCGAGCTAATTATTACCTCACTCGTATTTTTATGGATCTTCATTGTCAACGTTGTTGCGGTAATATTTGCCAAGGTTCCTACATGGCCAATGTATTTTGTAACAATCTTCTTCTTCGCTATGGAAGCCGATAAGAAAAAAATCCCTTCGATTTTTATGGGCGGTACTGCGGGCATTCTTCTTGCGCTGTTATTGGAAAAGGGTATTGGTGCTCTGGCTCCTTCCGTTGGCGCTATTCCGGCTGTATCGATTATGCTGTTCATTATTTTAGGCCTCATTATTGTTGGCGGCAACTATCTGCCTTGGGTACTTAATAATATAACATTTGCATATATGACAATCGCAACGATAAATATGGAGATAATAGATAAAAACATTGTTAATTGGATTCTAATGCTTCTCATCGGTGGCGCAATTATTCTTGTCGGTGCACTTGGCGCAGTAAAGCTTGGCACGGCAATTGTGTCAAAGGGAGAAAAGATCAGCAATAATGCAGAGTGTGCAGAAAAGTAAATAGTATTTTTCAATAACAGGTCTAATAAGTCTCAAGGCGGAGCTTTCTATGATTTTTCGTTCATCATAGGAAGCTCCTTTTAAGTGCTTATTGGAGCGGCTACAATAAACTGGACACTCTGTTGGGACAGTTACAAATATGTATGAGATAGCGGATATTTCGATTAAGGCGGTTGCTATTAATGGAATAACTTGTAATTGTAAGGAGCGGCGGTGACCTTAATTCAGGCACGATATATACGTTGCGCCGCTGCGGTTACCCTGTGCTCGTTTTCGAAACGGACATACCCATGGCCATTCGGCGCTCAGTGGCGTTCTCGGAAGCGGTCAATGACGGTGCCAGCAGGGTCGAGGATATGGACTGTTATCTGGCAAAGTCGCTGGACGATGCGCTTAAACTCCTAGGCGAAAATACGCCCATGGACGCTGGTTGACGCTATAATTGCTAAGAAAAGGTACGCACCGCGGCATGGCGGGAAAGACGATAGCCCTTGGTCCTGGTTTTGCTGCTGGCGTGGACGTCGAGCGGACACGACCTTGGGCGCATTATATATGAGGGAGAAGGGCTCAAGAACACCGGAATTACCGAGCTGATAGCCGAACACGCTTCGGACAGGGTCATTCATGCAGAAGGCGGAGGAATACCTGGAAATCTTTCAAAAATCGGCGATTTGCCTGTACCTGGAAGAAAGGGACGGAAGTGATTTATTTCGACAGTGCAGCAGGTAGCATTAAAAGGCCCAGAGTGGTCGGACGAGCGGTTTTACTGGTGATGAATCCGCCTGACTGCTGAACATGTTAACTGAGAAGTAAGATCGGCACCGGCGAAAGCAGTTTCGGAGAGCAGTACGTAAAGGGCTATCTCGTTTCCCCAAAACCCATAAAGAGCCGAAACAATCGCCTATCGCGGCCGTTTCGGCTCTTTTCCGGATTTCCAAATCTCAATATAACAGTTAGACGCGCTTCCGCAGCGCTTCAGCAAAAGCCCTGCCGTACTGCGGCAGATCGGGGGGACGGCGACCGGAAATCAAATTTCCGTCGACAACCACCGGCTCGTCCACCCATTGCGCCCCGGCATGCGTCAGGTCATCCTTTATGCCGGGGGTACTGGTGACCTTTCGGCCCTTCAGGATATCTGCCGAGCTGAGAACCCAGCCCGCGTGACAGATGATGCCGATGGGCTTATGCTGCGCGTCCATCCTGCGTACCATCTCGAGCACCTCGGGGAAGCGTCTGAGCTTGTCCGGGGCCCAGCCGCCCGGCACGAGAAGGCCGTCGTAGCTTCCGATATCGATATCCCCGAAAGCAAAATCCGAGACGGCAGGGACACCGTGTTTCCCTGTGTAGGTCTGATTTGCTTTTTCCCCGACAAAATGGACCGTGATACCATCCTCGCGCAGTCTCAGCGTCGGGTACCACAGCTCCAGATCCTCGAAATCATCCGAAATAAAATAGACAACTTTTATTACTTTTTCCATTTGAATTCTCCTTTGTTTTTATTTAGTGGCCGCTTCTCAGTCCGCGGCCCTGTTTCCTTTATACTGTTTTTTCAAAATACAGGAAAGTCTCGTCCTCTCCGCACTGCCTCATACAGGAGGACAGCATCTTATATGAGGGAGTATTTTCTCTGTAGCATTTTGCGACAACTCTCGTCATATGCACCTTGTAAAGCGCCCAGTCGGCGACGGCGGCGAAGGCCTCGGTGCCATAACCTTTTCCGCCGTACTCCTTTGAAATCCGGCAGCCGAGTTCGGCATCGCCGCGGTAATTGAAGCGGTACAGCACCGCCTCGCCGATACATTTTTCTTCCAGACGTACGGCAAAATTAACCGCGAACCGATTTTCAAAATCCTGTTTTGCGACCCGGAGGAAGCTGTCCGGCTGCACGGGACCGCCGAGGCCAGCGACATCGTCGTAGCCCCACCAGCGGTTCCGTTCACCATCCAACACCAGAGCGTTGTACTCTTGGATATCATCCTCTGTGAAAGAGCTGAGCGTAAGCCGCGGCGTCTGTATTACCGGAATTTCCTTTACATGGAACAGCAGCTCGTTTTGGGGCTGAAAGCTGTATTTCGGAGCGAGTCTGAGTGGATTGTACTGCAGCTTCGAGGTACGCAGTCCGCGGTCCGCCGCATCATCCTCACGGTTGATCAGGTCTACCCCATCGCTGAAATAAACCGCAAATGCCTGCACCAAAGCAGGATAAACCCCGTCGTAGGAGTAAAGCGCCTTCTCAATATGGATAATAAGCATATTGGCGCATTTTTCTGCGAGACTGAGAGCTATGAGCCTGTCCCCGTCAAAGATGCCGCCGCCGCAGAACCAGGGCCTTCCAATCTGCCGCAGCATGTTTTTTGCCAGTGTCAGCTCTCTAAGGGCTTTGGCGTCGCTTTTATCGAACTCCCTGCCATATTCTTTCCAGAAGACTTCAATAGCGGGAAGGTCCTCCTTGCTCAGAGAACGAAAGCTGGCGTCGGGACATGCTTTTCGGAACTTGTTGATATGGTTGCGCTGCCCGGAATATTTCCGCCCCGCAAAATTCCGCAGGTCTTCGGCGGCATAAATATAGTCCATCCAGGTGCGGACATTTGATACCTTCGAGTAAGGGTAACGTTGGAGAAGCACATGCGCTTTTGACTCGGGCACAACGGTGATAAAAAGCGGAACGCCGTTGTCAATACAGTAATTTTCTATTGCGGACAGAGCTCCCTCCTCGTCGCCGTCCGGACCGGCGACAGGGNAATCAAAGACATATCGTCCATCGATATCGTTCATTATGATAAGGCAGCCGCAGGCCTCCGCCCAGGAGGGGTGGAGCACGGGACGCCACATGAGCTTCGTGCCGGCCGAATATTCGCAGAGACCGTAGCTGCAACGACTGTAATAGCGGCGGAGTTTAGCCCCGTCGCTCAGCCTGAGAGGTTTAAATTTAAGCATAAATGATTCCTTATTGTTTTCTTATATTATCTGTCTGCGACCATAAATAAACACTACGGGCGGGAAGAGAGATTGAGATACGAGCTAGGGATATTATAGATTATTTTGGCGTATTTGGCAAGAGGCTGTCAGGAGCGAAAGCAAAGCACAGAGAACTCAGCGGCCTCAGTGCTTTGCTTTTCGCTTTTTCTGCTCGCGCTGAAGACTCAGCGTCTGCTGAGCCTTTGTGCAGACACTCTTTTCCTGAAGTTGCTCACGGACAAGCTCATTTTATACATAAATCCATATATAGTCAAGAAGCCGTTAAAAGGATCACTTCTGTTTTCTCGAAAGCTTCATCAGCGCGAGCAGATAGAAGACGGCGGCGGTCATGAGCACTATGACAATGCGCCTCTGCCGATTTGCGCGGGGGATACGAATTTCATGCGAAAACAGCGTTGTCGCAATCACGCAAAGACGAAAACTTCATATTATGTATTGAAACACGGAAGGAAGTGGTTCAATGAAATTTGCCGTGGTCGGCGGGGATAAACGCTTTGTGCGGCTCGCGTCACTGCTAGCCGCCGACGGACACGAGACAGCGTGCTTTGCTCTTGACGAAGTACCCGCCGATGAAATGAAAAGCTGTGAACTGTCGGTTTACACAGCCGTTCAAAGCGCCGACTGTGTTATTCTGCCGCTGCCCGTACTCAACCTGAGGGGCGGCTTCAACGCGCCTTTGAGCGCTTTTTCCTTCGATGCCGAGGAGATACTCAGAGAGATCACGAAATCCTCGGTCGTCTGCGGGGGAATGCCGGGAGACAAGATACTGAAAGCGGCCGAAAAACTGGGGCTTGACTTTGTCGACTATTACGAGCGGGAAGAGTTGGTCGCCCTGAACGCACTTGCCACGGCCGAGGGCGCGATTGCTATCCTGCTGCGAAATTCACCGATAACGATATGGGAGAGCCGCATACTAATAGTCGGCTTCGGACGCATAGGAAAAATGCTTGCCGAGAGGCTCCGTGCGCTGGGTGCTCATGTCGCCGTTTCGGCGAGAAAGGACGGGGATATGGCCTATATCCGCGCAATGGGCTGCGAAGCTCTGGATACGCGTACTTTGGGAAAAGAACTTGGCCGCTTTGATACGATTATTAACACAGTTCCCTTCCGTGTCCTAGGGAAGGACCGGCTAATGCTGATTTCAAAGAGAGCGCTTCTGATCGATCTTGCTTCACGCCCCGGCGGAATCGATTTCGAAGCGGCGCGGGAACTCGACATAAATACCATATGGGCGCTTGGACTTCCCGCCGAAACAGCCCCCGAGACGGCGGGGAAGATCATTGAAGAGACGATCCTGAACATCATGAGGGAAAAGCGCGGCGGGATTTGAATCAAAATTAATTTTATTTTGTTATCTCTTTAAAGAGATAGGAAAATAATACCCGATAGAGGAGGATTACAGCTTATGCCGAGAACAAAACTGGGGCTTGCGCTTTGCGGCTCCTACTGTACCTTCGATAAAATGATGCCTATCGCGGAAAGCCTTTCGGAGCTTTATGAACTGACGGCCATAATGTCGGAGAGCGCTTCGGGGACCGATACCCGTTTCGGTTGTGCGGAGAATGTCAGGCTAAGGCTCAGCGAGATCACGGGCCGGGAGGTCATTTGCTCCATCACCGGAGCCGAGCCCGTAGGCCCAATGAAATTGTTCGACGCAATAGCGGTTGCACCCTGTACGGGAAATACGCTTGCAAAACTTGCCTGCGGGATTGCGGACAGTGCCGTCACGATGGCCTGCAAGGCACATCTACGGAACGGCCGGCCCATTGTAATCGCGGTATCGACGAACGATGCGCTGGGAGCGAATGCAAAAAACATAGGCGAACTTCTGAACAGAAAAAACATTTTCTTTGTCCCCTTCCGCCAGGATGATCCGCAGGGAAAACCTACCTCGATGATAGCGGAGCTAAGCCTTCTTCACGACGCCGTTGAAGCTTCGCTCGAAGGCCGTCAACTCCAGCCGGTGATCCTGGGGCCAAAATAAACATAGGAAAAAATTACCTCCCGCGCTTCCGGCAGATCGGATACCGATTCTTCCGGAAGCGTATTATTATACCTTCCCCGGGACTGTATAGTTTGACATTTCGGGCTCGCCAATATATAATACAAACGTAAAGTTTGCAATTTTTTTAAAGTTCATTAATTGTGATGTGCTATGCGCCTGCGCATAGTTCAATTTTTCGATTTTCCGGAACGAAGAGCGCCGACAGACGCTTGGAGGGAGTAACTTGCATAAGAAGCTAATGCTGATTTTAAATCCGGCGGCTGGCAGTGGCAGCGGAGTGTTGTCCATCGGACGAGTGATGGAAGTGCTGTATACGGGAGGTTATCTTCCCACGGTATTTTATACCTCCGGGGCCGGGGAAGCAACGCAGTTAGTTCTGAAGCACGCCATGGAATATGAATGCGTCGTATGCGTCGGCGGAGACGGTACGCTCAGTGAAACTGTCGCAGGGCTTGCCCAACTGGAGTCGCCGCCTCCTCTCGGCTATATTCCCCAGGGCACGGCGAACGACGTGGCCGTCTCGCTGAATCTGCCGAAAAGACCTGTTCTGGCCGCAAAGACGATTGCCCGCGGCCGTATGATAAAGCTGGACGTTGGAAAATTCAACGATAACGAATACTTCACGTATATAGCGGCTTTCGGCGCTTTCACCGAGGTGAGCTACGAGACTCCGCGCGAAAACAAACAGACACTCGGCCACCTGGCATATGTGCTTCAAGGCATGTCTCAACTGCCCAAAATCATCTCCTATCCGGCTACCGTAGAGTATGACGCCGGGGTGATTGCCGACGACTGGCTGTTCGGAAGTGTCTCAAACACAAAATCCGTCGCCGGAATCGTAAAGCTGAACAGAACGAGCATCGAGCTGAACGACGGCCTTTTCGAGGTAACGCTGGTGCGGAACCCCGCGAATGTCATTGAGATGAACAAGATAGTTTCGAATATACTGTCGCAGAATTTTACGGGAAACAATGTCATGATGCTGAGAAGTCGTCAAGTGAAATTCACGTTTGACGAGCCGGTCAAGTGGACCCGAGACGGCGAAGCGGGCGGAGCGCATCGGGAGGTTGTCCTCGAAAATCTCCATTCCGCCATAAGCATGCTCATATAAAAAAACGCACCGGAAAACCGGTGCGTTTTGCTTTACTGTTTATTCCGCCTGTTACTTCACAAGGCTTGCTATCTCGGCCGCGAAGTCTTCCTGCTTCTTCTCGATGCCCTCGCCCTTTTCAAAGCGGGTGAAGCCGTTGACGGCGATCTTGCCGCCGACAGACTTGGCGACCTCTGCGATATGCTGCTCAACCGAGATCTTGTCGCCCTTGACATAGGACTGCTGCAGGAGGCAGTTTTCCTCATAGAACTTGCCCACGCGGCCCTGTACCAGCTTCTCAAGGATCTGGGCGGGCTTATTCGCGTTCTTGGGGTCTTCCTTGGCCTGTATGAGGAGAATCTCCTTTTCCTTTTCTATGACGGAGGGATCAACATCCTTCCTGTCACGGTAAGAGGGATTCATCGCGGCGATCTGCATTGCGAGATCCTTGCCCAGTTCGATGACGGCGCTATTGTTCTCAAGTCCCGCGTCGACATCCATGTTGACGATGACGCCTATGCGTCCGCCCATGTGGACGTAGGGGACGGATAAGCCGCTTTCATAACGGGCAAAACGGCGGACCTTGATATTTTCGCCGATGACGAGGACTTTCTCCTGCTGCATCTGCTCAACGCTGAGATTGCCGCCGGGATATTTGCAGGCCATCAGAGCGTCGAGGTCGGCGGGGTTTTGCTCCGCCACAACGGCGGCTACTTTTTTCGCGAAATCGATGAAAAGCTCATTCTTGGCGACAAAGTCGGTCTCCGAGTTAACTTCGACGACAACGCCGACTTTCCCAAAAACTTCTGCGTAGGCAATGCCCTCGGCGGCAATACGTCCGGACTTCTTCTGTGCGGCGGCGAGGCCCTTTTCGCGGAGCCACTCGATCGCTTTATCAAAATCTCCGTCGGCTTCGGTGAGCGCTTTTTTGCAGTCCATCATGCCGGCGCCGGTCTTTTCACGCAAATCTTTAACATCCTGTGCTGTGAAAGCCATATACTATACTTCCTCTCGTAATTGTATTTCGTGCGGGCGAAGCGCCCTGTATCTCTGCGGAACCGATCAAACCCAGTAAAATAAGCTCAATGAGCTTATTATTCCCCTGTCGGAGCCGCGCTCTCGGAAGCTTCGGCAGCGGATACCACGACCGGGGCGTCCTGCCCCTGACGGCCTTCCTGAACTGCGCTCGCCATGGCGGAGGAGATCAGACGAATGGCGCGGATCGCGTCGTCGTTGCCGGGGATGACATAGTCGATCTCGTCGGGGTCGCAGTTTGTGTCGACGATGGCGATGATCGGAATGTTCAGCTTGCGGGCCTCGGCGATGGCGTTGTGCTCCTTGCGGGGATCGACGACAAACAGCGCTCCGGGGAGCCTCTTCATTTCTTTTACGCCGCCGAGATACTTTTCGAGCTTATCGATTTCGCTTGTCAGCTTAATGACTTCCTTCTTTGGGAGCATATCGAAGGTGCCGTCCTCCTGCATTTTACGAAGCTGAGAAAGACGATCGATACGTGTGCGCATGGTTTTGAAGTTCGTGAGCATACCGCCGAGCCAGCGGGCGTTGACAAAATACTGACCTACGCGCACGGCCTCCTCACGGACAGCGTCCTGGGCCTGCTTTTTCGTGCCGACGAAGAGAATATTCTCACCTTTGGCGGAAAGGTCGCGGACGAAGTCATAGGCTTCCTCAAGCTTTTTGACTGTTTTCTGAAGGTCGATGATATAGATGCCGTTACGCTCCATGTAGATGTACTCGGCCATCTTCGGGTTCCATCTTCTGGTCTGATGACCGAAGTGGACGCCTGCCTCCAAAAGCTGTTTCATTGATACTACTGACATTTTTGTTCCTCCTGTTTTTTGTTTTATCCTCCGGAGAGCTCAGCTTGTTTTCCCAGTCGGATAGTTCCGGCCACAGGTCAAACAATCCCTCTCCGTGCGTAATGCCTTGGTATTATAACAAACTTAGTGACATTTTACAAGACATAAATGGGAAAAATCTTTGAAATCCGCTAATTATTTTGCCGTTTTCGGGCTAATTATTTCATTCTCGTGCTTATATTCGCTATTTATAATATATATTGTGTCTTCAAAAACACAGGGAAAGGCCCCCGCCCTACGGACAGGAGCCTTTCACGGGTTTACCGTTACTATTTTATTGTTGCCAGAAGTTCTCCGGCGGCTACCGTCTGTCCCGGTTTTACAAGGACCTGATCCACCGTACCTCTCATTCTGGCGACAACGCTCGTCTCCATCTTCATCGCTTCGACCAGCGCGATAACCTGGTTTTCCACAACGCTGTCGCCGGGCTTGACCTCAACTTTGGTGACGGCCCCGGGTATTGAGGCGCCGATCTGACTCTTGTCCTCCGGATCGGCGAGAGTCACCTGCCTTATGGTGGCCTTTGCGTTCTTGTCGGGAACGGCGACCTCGCGCCGCATGCCGTTGAGCTCAAACTGGACATTGCGCGTGCCGTCCTCATTCAGGTCGCCCAGGCCCAGATACTTGATTATCAGTGTTTTGCCGTCCTCAATATTGATCTTGTTAGTCTCGCCGAGCGCCATGCCGTTGAAAAACACGTGGCTGCCCATGCGCATGAGATAGCCGTATTCCTTACGGTGTTCGCGATACTCCCTGTATACCTTCGGGTAGAGACAGTAGGATATTATCGCCCTCATGTTGATGTTCTCCCCGTTCATAAAGGGCTCCATATCACTGCGGACTTTCTCGAAGTCTATGGGCTCCAATATCTCACCGGGGCGGCAGGTGATGGGCTTCTCTCCTTTGAGAACGACCTTCTGAAGGTCCTCAGGAAAGCCCCAAGCGGGCTGGCCCATCATGCCCCTGAAATAATCCACAACCGAATCCGGGAAGGTGAGGGCTTCGCCGCGCTCGACGATATTTTCGGGTGTGAGGTCGTTCTGGACCATGAATATCGCGAGGTCACCGACCATCTTGGACGAGGGAGTCACCTTAACAATGTCTCCAAGCATCCGGTTTACAGTCGTATACATCTCTTCGACATCGACGAAACGGGAACCCAGGCCGAGGGACTCGACCTGGGGCTGGAGGTTGGTGTACTGTCCCCCGGGTATCTCGTATTTGTATATCTCGGTGACGGGGGACTTGAGCCCGCCGTCGAACTTTTCATAGCGAAGACGCACGTCCGCCCAGTAGTCTGTGAGCTTTTGCAGCTCGTCAAGCCTCAGTCCCGTGTCACGCTCGCTGCCCTCGAGGGCGGCGACGACCGCGTTCATTGAGGGTTGGCTGGTGAGCGAGGACATGGAAGAAATCGCTGTGTCGACGATGTCGACGCCCGCCTCGGCGGCCATGAGTATCGCCGCGACCTGGTTGCCGCTGATATCGTGCGTATGCAGATGTATCGGCAGCCCGACCTCATTCTTGAGCGCCGTGACGAGCTTCTTCGCGGCATAGGGTTTCAGGAGCCCCGACATATCCTTTATGGCGAGTATATGGGCGCCGCGTTTCTCAAGTTCCTTGGCCATGCCGACGTAGTACTCAAGGGTGTACTTGTCGCGCTTCGGGTCGAGTATGTCACCGGTGTAACAGATGGACGCCTCGCATATCTTGCCCTGCTTCAGAACCTCCTCCATCGCGACCTCCATGCCGGGAAGCCAGTTCAGGGAGTCGAAGATACGGAAAACGTCGATCCCGCTTTTTGCGGCTTCACGGACAAATTCGCGGATGAGGTTGTCAGGATAATTCTTATATCCCACGGCGTTCGCGCCGCGAAGCAGCATCTGGAAAGGTATGTTGGGAATCATCCGGCGGAGCAGATCAAGGCGTTCCCAGGGCGACTCGTGCAGATAGCGGTAGGCCACATCGAAGGTAGCTCCGCCCCACATCTCGAGCGAAAAGCAGTCCGCCAATATCGCTGCCGAACCGTCGGCACCCTTCAGCATGTCACGGGTACGGACGCGCGTTGAGAGAAGCGACTGGTGCGCGTCGCGCATGGTCGTATCGGTGATGAGCAGCTTTTTCTGCTGGAGCACCCAATTTTTTACGGCCTCCGGGCCCTCCGCATCCAGCAGCTGCTTGAGGCCGGGCTTAGCGGGGTAATCGACTGTTGGGAAACGCGGGATGTTGTACTGCTTTCTATCGGCGTCGGGGTTCTCAATCTGAATATTGGCAATATATTTCAAGACGCGCGTGGCCCTGTCGCGCGACAAATTGAGATCGAAGAGAATGGGTGTTTCGTCTATGAACTTTGTGTGGCACTTGCCTTCATGGAAGGTGGGATGGTGCAGGATATTCGTTATGAAGGGAATGTTGGTCTTGACGCCGCGGACATGGACCTCGTTAATAGAGCGCAGCGCGCGCCGGCAGACACCCTCGAAGGTCTTGTCCCAGCAGGTCACCTTGACCAGCAGAGAATCATAATAAGGGGATATAACATAGCCGGCGCCAGCGCAGCCGCCGTCGAGACGGACACCGAAGCCGCCGCCTGTCCTGTAGGTGGTGATCTTTCCACAGTCCGGAGCAAAGTTGTTCGCAGGATCCTCGGTCGTGACGCGGCACTGGATGGCGTAGCCGCTGAACTCGACGTCGTCCTGCTTTTCCAGACCGATGAGAGGCGTAGAGAGAAGTTTTCCCTCCGCGACAAGAATCTGGGCCCTGACGAGGTCGATACCCGTTATCATCTCGGTCACGGTGTGTTCAACCTGAATGCGGGGATTCATCTCTATGAAATAATGGTTTAAGTCCCTGTCAACAAGAAACTCGATGGTCCCAGCGTTGGTATAGCCAACGCTCTTGGCAATTTTTACGGCGTCGGCGTGGAGGGCGTCACGCACCCCCTGAGGCACGGAGAACGCCGGCGCAAACTCGACGACCTTCTGATAGCGCCGCTGCAGAGAGCAGTCGCGTTCGCCGAGGTGCATGACATGGCCGTACTCGTCGGCAAGTATCTGAACCTCGACGTGCTTGGGCTCGACAAGGTACTTCTCAATGAAGATATCGTCGTTCCCGAAGGCCTTCTTGGCCTCGCTCTTGACCAACTCAAAGGCGGGTTTTACATCTCCCTCGGTCGCGCAAAGACGCATGCCGCGCCCGCCGCCGCCCGCCGCCGCTTTCAGAATAACGGGGAAACCGTAGCTTTTTGCCTTCGCGAGCGCGTCGTCGCCGTCTCTGAGCGGCTCAGTGCAGCCGGGTATGGTCGGAACTCCGCACTTTATCGCAATGGATTTCGCGTTGAGCTTGTCGCCCATCTTGCCGAGAACATCGGAAGACGGGCCTATAAATTTGATGCCGGCCTCCTCACAGGCGCGGGCAAAGTCCGCGTTTTCGGAGAGAAAACCATAACCCGGATGTATGGCGTCAACCTCTCTGCGTTTGGCGAGGTCTATAATGGCGGGAATATCCAGATAAGCACCGAGAGGGCTTCTGTTTTCGCCAATGAGATAGGCCTCGTCGGCCTTCGTGCGAAAAAGGCTGAAAGAATCCTCGTTAGAGTACATGGCGACAGTGTGTAACCCCAATTCATTGCAGGCGCGGAAAATTCGGATAGCGATTTCGCCGCGGTTGGCGACCAAAACCTTTTTAAACTGCCTCTCGGCCATGAAATCTACCCCTCTTTAATAATAGGATTGCATGAATATGCAAGTTTAGATTTTAAAAATTGCATTTCAGACAAAGCTATTATAACGACAACAAGCTCTGAATACAAGAACTTTTCAAGATCGCCGCCTAATTCGGGATACCGTCCAAAGAAAGCGCCTCAATTGGCTGAAAATCTGTCAAAAAGGATAATACAAACTTGTACGGATGTAAGGATGATTCGTTCGAGTCAGCACTTTTTTTATAAGAAAACGCGGAATTAGGAACACATTTTGCCGGATGCTCACATTCTGAGCTTTTCGTCAAATTGCCATGTGAACCAGGGACGCCTTTCGCGTCTTCCGCGCCTGTATTCGCCTGGAATTTCGATTAGAACAATGTCCCCGCCAATACGCTTTATGCAGTCCCAGGGCAGGATATAGTCGTCCTCGCGCCAGAACAGACCTAAAATTTTGCAGCGTCCGGGGACTATCAGCGCCAAAACGTTGCCTGTTGCTATGTCGATTAGGACATCGTAGACATAGCCGAGCCTCTGGCCGTCGCAGACGTTGACGACCTCTTTGTAGCGAAAATCATCGATGCGGCATTCCATAAATAAGCACCCCCATATCAATGATATGGGGGTGCGGTTTGTCCTATTACTAAAGTTCTTGTCGGAGAAAGAGGCGCTAATGCGCGTCAATGCTTTTTTTTATCTGCTCGATGGCGTTTTTTTCGAGTCTTGAGACCTGGGCCTGGCTTATGCCAACCTCGGCGGCAACCTCCATCTGTGTCTTTCCGTCGTAAAACCTGAGGGCGAGAATGCGCTTTTCCCGCCCGTCAAGGGCCGAGACGGCTTCGGAAAGGGCAATCTGTTCGATCCAGGCGTCGTCGGTGTTCCGTTCGTCGCCAATCTGATCCATGACACAGATGCTCTCCCCTCCATCCGAAAATACTGGTTCGTATATGGAGATAGGCTCCGTGATGGCGTCCAGCGCAAAAAATACCTCCTGCCGGGGAATGCTCAGGATACCGGCGATCTCCGAAATGTCCGGTTCCTTCTGCCGCTCTGCGGTGAGTCTCTCCTTGACCTGAAGAACTTTGTACGCGGTGTCCCTCATGCTCCGGCTGACGCGTATTGCGCTATTATCGCGCAGATAGCGCCTGATCTCTCCCGCTATCATCGGAACGAGTGTCCGAGGTTGAAATAGTCAGAACTTGTAGTCAATGCGCACGGAGGAATGCGTAACGGTAATCCTGTCAATTACGGAGCAGATGAGGGCCCGCTTTTCGGACATGTCCATATAGGGCCAGGTCTCCTCGATATTCCTCAGCTGCTCTTTCGCGGCGGCGGCATTTCTGGACCAGAGGCCCCTGTCGTTTTCTTCGGCAATCTTCGCATCCAGCTTTCCCGTTTCTGCAAGAAGGTCGTTTATGCTTCCGAGGAGGACCTCGTTTCCAGCCTCGGAGTAGAGATCGTAGAGGCGTTTCAGTTTTGCCTCAAGCGAGGCTTTTTTCCGCTGAAGGGTTTCCGTGAGGGAAAGAGAGGATGCCTCCGGGCTGGCTGCGCCAATCTCCTCGGCGGTCATCGCCATGAGGTCGGCGGTCACGGCCCTCTCGATGTCCTCGGCCCAGACACTCTCGTTGTCGCAGCCGGGATCCTTTACAAGATAGGGCTTGGATATCTGCTGCGAGTAGCAGACGAGCTTGAATCCGGCGTTTCCCCACTTCTGATAGCGCAGCTTGGCCCCGCACACTCCGCAACGGACAAGTCCCGTCAGCAGATGCTTTGTCGACGGGGCGAGGTTTTTCTCCGAGCGCTGGGCATGCAGAGCGATGGCCCTCTCATAGACCTCCCGGGGAACGATGGGTTCATGCTGCCCTTTGTATTCCACACCGTTGTATTCGATTATGCCGATGTTGGTTTTGCGGAGAAGAATCTGCGCTGCGAGCTTCTCATATTTCAGGCCCAGAATATTTGCGATATTTTGCAGGGAATAGCCTTTCAGGTAGAGATCGTATATCTGACGGACGGTTCCGGCGTCTTCGTTCGGCACGAGGATGCCTTTTTCAAGGTCGTAATCGTAGCCGAAAGGCACGCCTCCGCCGCCCGGCCAGAACCCTGCCTCGACGCGCTTCTGCATGCCGCTCCTTGTGCGCTCGTAGATGTTTTCACGCTCCAGCTGGGCAAAGACGGAGAGTATGCCGACAACGGCCCTGCCGAAAGCCGTGGCGGTGTTGAAACTTTCCTGAATGGAGACGAAAGCGACGTTGTTTGGCAGAAAGATATCCTCAATGAGATGTAGGGTGTCCTTTTGAGAACGGCTCAGACGGTCGAGCTTGTAGACGCAAACATGGGTAAGGGATCGGTTGCCGACGTCTGTAATCAGCCTCTGTATGGCCGGACGTTCGAGGGAAGCGCCGCTGAAGCCGTCGTCGATGTACAGCTCGTAGGATACCTCGCCGTCCAGAGTTTTCGTGAAGGCGATGAGACGCTCCTTCTGCACCTCAATCGAATAGCCCTCCTCGGCCTGACGGTCAGTGGAGACCCTGACGTAGAGGGCGGCTTTGACGATGCTATCGCTCTCACGGGTGATCTTGCGCATTTTGCTTTTAGCCATGCTCTCAGCCTCTTATAAATAAACGGCGCTTTGCGCGCCGTTCAGTCCGTGATTATACTTCCGGAAAAGCTGCCGTCGCCGTCCGTGCTTTCGGCCGATATCCGGCCCGCGACACCTCCGACAATGCGCTCTATCGTCGAGTTCGTGATGCCGTAGCTCTTCAGCGACTCTTCGGGAATAGGGTTTCCGTTCTTGTCGCAGCGAATGAATACGAGTTCACCGCTGCCGAAAGTTCTGCGCTGAGAATGCTTCATATAGTCCATAATCGCCTCCATAGGTCAATCCTGATGATCTCCATTTTTGAGGGAGCCTATTGGTATTATTGACCGGATTGCGAAAATCAAACACAGCGGGCATAAAAAATGCCGGCCCGGGAGGGCCGGCGGTATTTCGATTGGTTCAACTGCCCGGTGGAGCTATGCCCGCTTTCTTTTCAGGAGATTTCGAGGCCAGATGCCGGTCAATCGATTCTCTGAGGAGTACCGTGAGGACGGAGCAGAGCGGAACCGCGAGAATCATGCCGATAATACCGCCTGTGCCGGCTCCTACAATCACGGAGACAAAAACGAGTATACTCGGAAGCCCGAGGGATCTTCCGACGATACGGGGATAGATGAAGTCGCCTTCGAGCTGCTGGAGAACAACAAAAAACAAAATGAAAAGCAGCGCTTTGGTCACCGAATCGGAGAGCGCAAGCAGCGCGCCCGCAATGGCTCCAATCCAAGAGCCGAACACCGGCACGAGCGCCATTACGCCCACGATTGCCGAAGCCGCCGTCGGATAGGGAAAATGGAAGACAAGCATACCGAAAAAACAGAGCATCCCGACGATCATGGCCTCCGTCAATTGCCCGGTCACAAAATTGCGGAACGCGGAGCTCGTCAGGCGGGCAATCCTGAAAATCCGCGCGACAGAACTTTCTTTCGCGTAAGCCCTTACGCAGCGGGAGAAAAACGCGCCGAACTTCTCCTTCTGCATAAGCACATAGACAGAGAAAATTAGGCCGAGGAGGAAACGGGCTATCCGCCCTGCGACCGACAGAGCCGTGCTTGCGATGCCGGACAGGCCGCCGCTTTCAAATGCATCCCGGAAATAGGCCCGGAGCCTGTCAAGGAGGGCGGCCCAGCCTTCGGTGCCACCGCCGGGTATCCTTGCTGGAAAGCCCAGCTTTTCAAGGAGGCCGTTCAGGTCCGCGATAAGCTTTGCGGCGGCGGAGGGGAGGGTGCTGCCTATCACTGTGAAGGCGTCCTGGACCTCAGGGAGCACCAGAAGGACCAGAAGAGCGATTATTCCCGCAACAATAATCAATGTCAGAAAGACAGACAGTCCGCGGGCGGCCGCTCCGCCCTTTTTGGAGCCGCGTTCCGCGAGAGGGCCGAAAAGCCGCGTCTCAAGAGCGGCTGTGAGAGGCGAGAGCAGGAACGCAATGCACAGACCTAGTATTATGGGGCTTAGTATGCCGAAAACGTACTTAAGAGCTCTCAGCACGGCACCAAGGTTGATGAGCCCTATGCAGAACGCAATGGCGGCGAATAATATGAGAATGATCTTCCTCGTCGTGTCCCTGCCAAGCTCCATTCAAAACGCTCCAATGCCGCTTCAGCTTTTATTGATATTATTATCCCCGATTATTTCCGAAAGCTCTCGTTTTCCTTCCTCATTTGTAAATAAATTGTTCCTGTATACGACGAAACGGTCGAACAAGAACTCCGTCACAAGATTTAACAGCATCGTGCCGAGCAAAACCACATATTCCTTGAACCCGTTCCAGCCGTTCCAGTTGAGATCCGTGAGCCTGACCGTCCACCAGATGGACACGGGAGTAAACACAAGATAATAACCGAAGATCTTGAGCATCGCGATAGGGACGTTCGCAGCCGATTTGAACGTGAACTTTCTGTTGAAGGTAAAGTTCCACAGAACCGAAAGTACGAGGGCGATGAAGTAAGTCAGTCCGTATTTGTTCCCGAATATACCGCCGAATTTCAAGAGATCGTCGATGTGGGTGTATTCGTCGAGCAGAAAATACGAAACTGTCTCTATAACTCCCGCAGAAATAGAAAACAGGACGAATTTAACCGCCATCCAATTGTTTTGCTTATGGCTCAGTTCCGGTTCGGTTTTTCCCATTTTTTATCGCCGCACTTTCGTTAAGTAATACAGCAATTTTATACCGCACGTCTGAAAATAGCAAGAAAAAGAGCGGTGCTCGACAAGTTTTACACCAGACTTGATTTTCATGTGAAAATTGGTTATTATCTTCTTTATGATACTGAAAGGACCGGAATAGATGGAACTCAAATCAGATATACAAATTGCACAGGAAACTGTACCGCTGAAGATTAGCGAAATCGCGAAAAGCTGCGGTATCGATGACAAATATATCGAGCAATACGGGAATTACAAGGCCAAGATTGATCCGGTTGCGCTGAGCGGGTCAGAAAGACCCGACGGCAGACTTGTTCTTGTGACCGCTATTACGCCGACTCCGGCGGGCGAGGGCAAGACAACGACCACGGTCGGTCTGGCGGACGCGCTGCGCAGGATTGGGAAGAAAGCGGTCGTGGCGCTCCGTGAACCGTCACTGGGGCCAGTATTCGGAATCAAGGGCGGAGCGGCCGGAGGCGGATACGCGCAAGTCATCCCCATGGAGGACATAAACCTCCACTTCACGGGGGATTTTCACGCGATAGGCGCCGCGAACAACCTTCTTGCGGCGATGCTCGACAACCATATCCAGCAGGGAAATTCCCTCGGAATAGACCCGAAAAAGATAACCTGGCGCAGGGCCGTGGATATGAACGACCGCCAGCTCCGAAACATAGTGGACGGCCTGGGCGGGAGCAAAAACGGCTGCCCGCGGGAGGACGGCTTTGATATAACCGTCGCGTCGGAGGTCATGGCCGTGCTGTGCCTCTCCGGTAGCATCAGGGATCTCAAATCGCGCCTCGCGTCGATGATAGTGGGCTATACCTACGATGACAGACCGGTGACCGCGGGAGAGCTCAGGGCCTCCGGCGCCATGGCGGCCCTCCTGAAGGATGCGCTGAAGCCAAACCTCGTGCAGACGCTGGAACACACTCCGGCGTTCGTCCACGGAGGGCCTTTTGCGAATATCGCACACGGCTGTAACTCGATAGCCGCCACAAGAATGGCGCTGAAGCTTGGGGATTATGCGGTCACGGAGGCGGGATTCGGCGCTGACCTCGGTGCTGAGAAATTCCTCGATATCAAGTGCCGGATGGCCGGACTGGCTCCGTCCGCCGTCGTGGCCGTCGCGACTGTCCGCGCGCTGAAGCACCACGGAGGAGTCTGCAAAACTGATCTTGCAAAGGAAAACCTAGAAGCACTGGAAAAGGGACTGCCGAACCTTGTGCAGCATGTCGAAAACATCACTCAGGTTTTCGGGCTGCCCTGTGTGGTCGCTGTAAACCGTTTCCCGACGGACACCGAAGCCGAGCTGATGCTTTTAGGGGAAAAATGTCGTGCTCTCGGGATAAACGTCGCGCTCTCCGACGTCTGGGCCAGGGGCGGTGCCGGCGGACTGGAGCTTGCGCGCGAGGTCGTCCGTCTGTGCGAACAGAGAAGCAATTTCAAATTTGCCTATGACTGCGATGCGGGCATAGAGGAGAAACTCGAAACCATCTGCAGGAGAATTTACCGTGCCGACGGCGTCGAGCTCACACCAGGCGCGAGAAAACAGGCCGAGCAGCTCACGGCTCTGGGTTTCGGTAATTTTCCGATATGTATGGCGAAGACACAGTACAGCTTCTCGGACGATCCGAAGCTTCTGGGCGCTCCGCGCGGCTTCCGGGTCACGGTGCGCTCTCTGAAGGTTTCGGCGGGAGCGGGCTTTATCGTTGCTCTGACCGGTGATATAATGACTATGCCGGGGCTTCCCAAAATCCCCGCCGCGGAGAATATAGACGTGGACGATAACGGAGTGATAACGGGACTGTTCTGATAATAACAGGAGTGAAAGGGGAAAATCATGAAGATTCTCATTCTTAACGGAAGCCCGAGAAGCAAGGGCAACACAAGCTATGCGCTCGGTGTGATTGCCGCGGGGTTCAAAGAGCATCTGGGGGGAGAGATCGAGACCGTAGAAGTCGCAAAGCTTAAAATCGGCGGCTGCACGGCATGCGACGCCTGCAAAAAAAACGGCGGCGACTGTGTCATGCCGGATGGAAGCAAAAGCCTCATTGATAAAGTATATGCGGCGGATGTGCTGATAATGGGAAGTCCGGTGTACTGGTGGGGCATCTCGTCGCAGCTTAAGACGGTGGTCGACAAATTTTATTCGAAGAGCCCCCAACTCCACGGCCTGAAGAAAAAAGTCGGAGTGATAGCGATTGGCGAGGATGAACTGACAGGGCTGCAGTATAAGCTGATACACGACCAGTTCAAATGCATCTGCGCGTATCTGGGCTGGGAGTTCCCGCTTTATCTCTCCTTCTCGGCCGGGGCACCCGGCGATTTGGAAAAAACCGAGGGCGCCGAAAAAACGCTGTCGGAGGCATGGAATAAATTCTGAAACAGAGGCAGCGATGGCATACAAATATGAGACAATCAGATCCGACCGCAGGACGCTTGCTCTCGAGATATCGGACGAGGCCAAGCTCATCGTGCGTGCGCCTCGGCGCTGCCCCAATTCCTATATCGAGGACTTCGTCGGGCAGCATACCGCTTGGATAGACTCGCATATCGAAAGACAGCGTCGGCGGATCGAGAACACGCCGGTACTTTCCGGGGAGGAGATCGATGCCCTTATAAGGAGAGCAAAAGCCGAGATACCGCCCATCGTCGGCTATTACGCGCAGCAGATGGGCCTCTCGCCGACTGGCATTTCCATTACGAGCGCGAAAAAGCGCTTCGGAAGCTGCAGCGCGCGAAACTGGCTTCGCTTTTCGTACAGGCTGATGCTCTATCCGCGCTCCGCTGTCGAATATGTGGCGGTGCACGAGCTCGCGCACATCGCACATAAAAATCACGGCAGGGAATTTTACGCCCTGATCGGGTCTGTTCTGCCGGACTTCAGGGACAGGGAAGCGCTGCTCAAAAAATAGCGCGCAAGGAGTCAGCCAATGGTACATAATGAGAGAGAAGGCAGGGACGCTGATCACAGTCAGAGCCGGCTGTACAGGTTCCTCAGGGGACTTATCCGCGTCTTTACTAAAAAAATGGACACCGTTTGGGAGACCCCGTTCGAGGGAAAGCCATCAATTTTCGTATGCAATCATGACAGGGCCTTTGGACCCATAGCCATGTGCGCGCATTTTGAGCTTTCCGAGGACGTGCGGCCGTGGATCAACGCTCAGGTCCTCTCGGCAAAGGAGTCGCCGGAGTACATTAGGCATGATTACTGGTGGAATCTTGACAAGTGGTATTCGCCCATACTGGCCCATACGCTCGTCTATTTATACGCGCTGATAGTGCCGCCGATTCTTCGGGGCAGCGACTGTGTACCGGTCTATCACGACACGGGGGTTGTAGCGACGCTCCGAAGGAGCATAAAAACGCTTGCGGACGGCAAGCACTTGCTGCTTTTTCCCGAACATCCGACAGGCTTCCGCGAATACGGCGGGGAAATCTTCGACGGTTTTGTATCCGTCGGTCGCTTGTTTTACGGGAGGACTAAGCAGATCGCCGATTTCTACCCGACATTTGTGGACTGGGACAAAAAAAAGATCTTTGTAGGCTCGCCTATCCACTATGACCCGACTGTCAAATATGAAGAGCAGGTTTCACAGACGGCCGCAGCCGTAAAGGAATTCTTCGGTCGGTTTAAAAAAGAATAAATTTGTTGTGGAAATTGGGCGCCTGCTGTGCTAATATCAGCATGTTGTTTCCAAACGCTCAAAATACCCGTACTGAGGAGTCATTTAAATGAGCAAAAAGTTTCCCACCACAAGACAATGGCTAATGATGGCCTATATGCCTTTCCATATCGCTTGGTTTTTGATTCTGAAAGCGTCCATCACAACAAACTATTTTTCGATTCACTGCGCGCTGGACGACTTGATACCCTTCTGCGAATGGTTTATTTTTGTGTATCTCTCTTGGTTCCTGTACATGATAATTACAGGCCTGTATTTTCTTTTTAAAGACGAAGAGGCCTTTGAACACTTTATGCTCTCTCTGATATTCGGCTTTTTTATCTGCCTGTTTATCTGCTCCGTTTTTCCGAACGGACAGGATCTGCGCCCGCACAGCTACGGCAGCAATATTGCGGCGCAGCTGACAAAGCTGATACAGCAGCTCGACACAAACAAGACGGTGTTCCCGAGCATGCATATTGTCGGGGCGCTGAGTTCCGCCTTTGCGATATCAACGAGCAAAACGCTCAGGGGGAAAAAGCTGCTGCAGGTGTTTAGCTGGCTCCTCTGTATCTCGATAATGCTTGCCACCGTCTTTCTCAAGCAGCACTCGGCGCTCGATGTCTTCGGAGGAATGGGCGTCTGCGCCATAGTCTTCTTCGTGGTATACAAAGGCTATGCCGGAAAGCTTCTGACGAAGATCGAAAACGCCGTAGTGAAAAAACAGAATGGCAAACATTAAATCACGAATAAACACATCCGCCGTGGACTTTTGGTCCGCGGCGGAGCTTTTATGCGCTAATCCTATGAAAAAGGATGAACGTATACGAACTTATTGGGAGAAAGTTTTATTGAAATTTGTTATACATTGAGACGATCGTCAGGTGGAAGTAGCGCTGATCCTCGAAAAGATCGAGCTCGGTGCCTTTTGGCCCGAGAGGCGTGTCAGAAAGCATGCGGACCTTCGGCCTGAGCACATTTTCGGGGCGATTCTTGATCACAATCGCCGGGGAGCCGTCGCTGAGGACCACCATAGTTCCGGTCGGATAGGCACAGACCAGATGCATGAACGGAGACACGATATCGTAATCGAACTGGGTGTCGGCCTCGGCCGAAATATACTCCAGCGCCTCGTTCGGAAGCCAGGCCTGACGATAGCTTCTCTGGCTGGTAAGAGCGTCGTAGACATCCGCAACGGCGAGTATGCGCGCAAAAAGGCTGATTTGCTTCCCGCAATTGCCGTAAGGATAGCCGCTGCCGTCAAATTTTTCGTGGTGCCCCAGTATGCCCTGCAGCACCTCATGGGATATGTTGTAACACTTGCGGAGCTTCTCGACTCCCTTTTCGGGGTGCGTCTTGATGATAGCAAATTCGGGGTCGGTGACGGGACCGTTCTTATTTATTATTTCAATGGGAATATCGATTTTCCCTATATCGTGCATCAGAGCGCACAGAGCGAGATCCTCAAGCCTGTTGCGCGTAATGCCAAGCTCGCTCGCCAGCATTATGCTGAGAATGCAGACATTAAGGCTGTGCGAGTAGGTGTAATTGTCGTAGCTTTTAATCTCGACGATGTCATCCAGAAATTCGTCCCTTCCGAGCACCGAGTCGACGACGGCGGCAGCCATATCCTTTGTCGCCTCGACAGCGGTTGAGGAGATAAATGGCCTGTCAAAATAACTGATGTAGAGGGAACGGAATTCGAATGTGAGTTTACGCCTGACCTCCGGCCTGATAGCGCTTTTCGGCTCGATGTCCTCGCTTCCCTCGGCCTCAATGTATATTCCGTCGATATTGCGTGCCAACAGCTTGATTAATAGCGGCGCCGTCAGGACCTGCCCCTTTTCAAGAAAAGAATAGAGGCCATTCGGAGCGGATATGCTCATGGCAAGAGTCATGCCGGGCCGCGCGCAGGAAAGAGGTATATAGATCACTGGCTATTCCTCCCACCTCTGAAGCACAAAATTACCGCAAACAGCGGCTAATAAATTTATGCTTTGCTGAGAGAAAAAAACAACAGCGTATACAAAATATGTAACACGGCGTAAACGTGTTTGAGAGAGACTTGCCGCTCCGGACGGAAGGACCACGTTAATTCGCTATATGATTTAGACGCGCAGTGATTGCCGGAGCCGGAGATATGTGGTAAAATAGCGAAATGGAGGTGAGCCGATGGTTAAGCGAAAAAACGACATCCTACTAATCGCCGTAATCGTTCTTGCGGCGGCCGGTCTTTGGCTCGGCCTCCGACTTGCGCAGAACGGCGGAGCTTACGTTTATGTGACGATCGACGGCTCGGAATACGGAAAGTATCCGCTGGATACCGACGCCGAAGTGCGCATCGGCAGCGGAGGCAAGTATAATCTGCTCATTATTAAGGACGGTTGCGCGCAGATAACCGAGGCGAGCTGTCCGAACAAACTGTGCATCAAACAGGGAAAAATCAAATATGAGGGGCAGAGTATCGTCTGCCTGCCGAATAAGGTTGTCGTCGAGATCGTCGGCGGGGAGAAGTCACAATTCGACGCGGTGGTAAAATGAAAGATAAATTTACGGCGCGGGAAATTGCGGAATACGGTCTGATTTTGGCGCTCGCAATGATACTGAGCTATGTCGAAAGCCTTTTCCCGGCCTTCGTGGCAATTCCGGGTGTAAAGCTGGGACTGGCGAACATCGTCGTGCTTTTTGCGCTTTACAGGCTTGGTCCAGTGAGAGCCGGAATCGTTTCGGGACTCCGGGTACTTCTGGTGACCTTTATGTTCGGGAACGCTTTCGCGCTTATATACAGCCTTTCTGGGGCGGTACTGAGCCTTCTGGTCATGCTGCTTCTCAAAAAAACCGGACGCTTCAGCCCTATGGGCGTTGGCGTGGGCGGCGGTGTGGCGCACAATATCGGCCAGATCCTGTGCGCGATGGTCCTGCTTGGGACCGAGCGGCTCGCCTACTATCTGCCAGTGCTCCTCGTCTCGGGAGCAATAGCCGGGACTGTGATAGGGCTTACTGCGGGCATGATGATCAAGAGAATTGAAATAGGGAAAATGTGAGCCGGAAAGGGGAGACCACAGTGAGATATGAGGGCAGCGTTTACCGCCCGCCAAGCGAGGCGTACAGCCTGATCATACAGGCGACCATAGGGTGCTCGCACAATTCCTGCACCTTCTGCCCGATGTACTGGGATAAGAAGTTCAGAGCGCGCAGCTTTGAAGAGGTCTTTGCCGACCTGCGCGAAGCGCGGCGCGACAATCCCCGAGTGGAGAGAATCTTCTTCGCCGACGGAGACGCGCTGTGCCTTCCTGCCGAAAGACTCATCCAACTTCTTGAAGCCGCCCGAACCATCTTCCCCGAGTGTACACGCATAGGAATTTATGGCAGGGCGGACAATATACTCCGCAAGTCCGAGGATGAGCTTATAAGGCTCCGCCAAGCCGGACTCGGCATCATTTATCTCGGAGCGGAATCGGGCTCGGCCGAGGTTCTGAAAAGAGTAAACAAAGGCGAAACGCCGGAGGATATGATAACAGCGGTATCCCGTACGGAGAGCGCGGGCATACCCGTCTCCGTGACTTTCATTTCCGGTCTGGGAGGCAGGGAGTTCATGGAGGAGCACGCCGTTGAAACCGGGAAGATGATAGGAGCGATGGGCGCGTCCTATGTGGGGCTGATGACCCTCATGATCGCGCCGGGCTGTTCCCTTTCCGCGGATATACAGGCGGGCAGATTCGAGCCCATCTCAACACAGGAAGTTATCAGGGAGTTCGAGTTGATCCTGACGAATGCAGACTGTAAAAAGGACTGTGTCATACGCAGTAACCACGCATCAAACAGACTTGTGCTCAGAGGCACGCTGCCCCGTGACCGTGACCGCCTGCTGGATCAGGTGCGAAGGGCTAAAACGGACGAAAAAATGCTCAGACCTGATAAATACCGCGGATTTTAATACAGGCATACCCAAAGAAAACACCGGTAAAACCAGCCCAGAACGCAAATGCACGCCCTAGCTCCGTGCTGCTTTCGGGAAAAATACGGCATTTGACAAAATAGAAATATTGTGCTCTTAATGCCTCAAAATGTGATATATAATGAGCATGGGGAAATAATACAGAAGTTATCTTAAAAAAGAAAGGAAGATGGAAAATGGCTAACGGAAACAAAAACGTGGCAGCATCTGTAACACCCGATCTTCTGAAAAAGATGGACGCCTGGTGGCGCGCTGCAAATTATCTTTCGGCATGCGAGCTGTATCTTCTCGACAATCCGCTGCTCAAGGAAGAACTGAAACCCGAACAGGTTAAAAAGAAAATTGTCGGCCATTGGGGCACTGTGCCCGGACAGAATTTCATCTATACACATCTGAACAGAGTGATTAACCGTTATGATCTGGATATGATCTATATCTCAGGACCTGGACACGGCGGGAACGCGATGCTGGCGCAGGACTGGCTCGACGGCAGCTACAGCGAGGTTTATCCGAATATCAGCAGAGACCTGAACGGCATGAAAAAGCTTTTCAAGCAGTTCTCCTTTCCGGGCGGGACATCTTCCCATGTGGCGCCGGAGGTTCCGGGATCAATCAACGAGGGCGGAGAGTTGGGTTACAGTCTTGCGCACGCTTTCGGAGCCGTGCTCGATAACCCCGACCTGATTGCGGCCTGCGTGGTTGGCGACGGCGAGGCGGAGACAGGCCCTCTCGCGACAGCCTGGCACTCCGACAAATTCATAAATCCGGTAACGGACGGAACGGTTCTGCCGATCCTCCATCTGAACGGATTCAAGATCAGCAACCCGACCGTGCTCTCGCGGATCACGCATGAAGAGCTGCAAAAATTCTTTGAGGGCTGCGGCTGGAAGCCCTATTTCGTCGAGGGCAGTGATCCGATGACAATGCACGCGCTCATGGCCGGAACCATGGACAAGGTCATAAAAGAGATACTCGCGATAAGGAAGAAAGCGAGAGAGAACAAGGATTACACGAGGGCGAGATGGCCGATGATCGTTCTTCGCACTCCGAAGGGCTGGACGGGCCCGAAAGAGGTCGTGGGAAATAAGATCGAGGGCTCCTTCCGTGCCCATCAGGTACCGATAGCGATGGACGATCCCTCGCATCTCGAAATACTGAGGAGTTGGCTTACGAGCTACAGGCCGTGGGAACTTTTTGATGACAATGGAAGGCTGATGCCGGAGATACAGGAGCTTGCACCCAAGGGGAAGCACCGTATGGGGGCAAACCCGCACGCAAACGGAGGACTTCTGCTCAGGGACCTTATAATGCCCGATTTCCGGAACTACGCAGTCGACGTGCCAAGGCCGGGAGCGGTGAATGCGCAGGATATGTCCGAACTCGGAGGCTTTGTCAGAGATATTTTCAAACTCAATGAGGAGAACGCGAACTTCCGCATATTCGGGCCGGACGAGACCATGTCAAACAGGCTGACGAAGGTATTCGAGGCGACGAACAGAGACTGGAACGCGGAGAAAAACGAGGACGACGAGTTCCTTGCCGCAAACGGGAGAGTCATGGACTCAATGCTTTCGGAACACATGTGCGAGGGCTGGCTCGAGGGCTACCTCCTGACGGGGCGTCACGGATTTTTCAACAGCTACGAGGCATTTATACGCATCGTGGATTCCATGTTCTCGCAGCATGCAAAATGGCTCAAGGTCTGCAATCAGCTCCCTTGGAGGCAGAGCATCGCCTCTCTGAACTATATCCTTTCCTCGAACGTCTGGCAGCAGGACCACAACGGGTTTACGCACCAGGATCCGGGCTTCCTCGACCATGTGGCGAATAAGAAGGCCGACGTGGTACGGCTCTATCTGCCTCCAGATGCGAACTGCCTTTTATCCTGCGTCGATCACTGTCTCAGAAGCCGCGACTACGTGAACGTGATCGTGGCCTCTAAGCACCCGCGCCCGCAGTGGCTTACGATGGAGCAAGCCGTCAAGCACTGTACTCAGGGCATCGGTATCTGGGAATGGGCCTCTAACGATCAGGGCTTGGAACCGGATGTGATTATGGCCTGCTGTGGCGATACGCCTACGCTTGAGACTCTCGCCGCGGTCATGATCCTGCGTTCTTCCATGCCCGAGATCAAAATCAGAGTCGTCAACGTTGTCGACCTCATGCGGCTGCAGCCCAAAAGCGAACACCCGCACGGCATGACCGACGAGGACTACGATATGCTGTTCACAAAGGACAAGCCCATCGTATTTGCGTTCCACGGCTATGCGACGTTGGTGCACGAGCTGACTTACCGCCGACACAACAAAAACCTCCATGTCCGCGGCTACAAGGAGGAGGGAACGATCACAACACCCTTCGATATGCGTGTCCAGAACGACATAGACCGCTTCCATCTCGTTATGGACGTCATAAACCGCCTGCCGCAGCTTGGCAACCGCGGAGCCTTCCTCGTTCAGCAGATGAAGGACAAGCTTGTCGAGCATAAGCAGTATATCTCCGAGAACGGAATGGATCTTCCAGAGGTCTCCGATTGGAAATGGAGTCTCGACTAATTCGGCAAAGAGCAAAAACGCGCCCGGGGAGAAGTTCCCGGGCGCGTTTTTGCTATTGCGGGAGAATTCTCCCGCAATAGCAAAAATACCATGGGAACGACTGCACAGCAAGCCTGCGCGTCATTTGTTATAATTATACAAATCATACCATCAAAGGGGGCAAAAGTGACATGTTGTTATTGATTTATACAAATTTACTGTGTTAAAATATAAGAGTATGTTTATAAGAAATACAGGCTTCGTTTTTTGGCCGATATCCCAAAGCCTGCCGCCGATATTTAGTCCCGCAGTCCGTTATTCCGCTGTCTATATTCTGCTGAAGGGTGGCTCGGAGCAATGTCAAGCTTTACGAAAAAAGAGATCATTTCGACGTTCCTGAAACTGCTGGAACAGAAACCGCTCTCTAAAATAACGGTCAAAAACATTGTGGAAGCGTGCGGAATTAACAGGAACACCTTTTATTACTACTACAAGGATATCTACGATCTTGTCGACGATATTTTTATTATCGAGTCGGAACAGGTGATGTCGCAGAACCCCGTACATGGCCACTGGCAGGAGGGCTGCCTGCAGTCGATGCACTATCTGGTCGCGCACTCGATGATCATACACAACGTCATAAATTCCATAAGCATTGAGGCGATGAAGGCTTACCTGTTCAAGGTCGCGCACAGGCTGCTGATCACATTTTCAAATAACGTCACGGAAGGAATGCTTGTCCCAGAGGAGGATAAGGACTTCATCGCAAATTTTTATTCCTACGCGTTTGTGGGCCTTTTCGTGGACTGGATGCGCGGCGGGATGAAGCAGGAACCGGAAAAACTCATTGAAATGCTGGAGTGGAGCATAAACGGGAGTATATACGATGTCCTGAGAAAAAGCGCCAAGGAAGCAAAACCGAAAAGTATCAAACAAATCGCTGAAAAATAAGCCCCGGGGAGGCTTGCGCCGGAAGGCGGGGAGTTTTACAATCAAAACGATGAATAGTTTCCCGATGTGTACTCCTTCCTTTACAAAGCGGACCGTCCGTGCTTTCCGAGCGCGGACGGTCTGTGCATCCCGGCTGGAACGGAACGATTGACAATTTATTAATTGCAGGTATAATCATTGATAATGATGTCAGAATTGTTGATATACAGACGTAAAATGCGTTCTGAGGAAATGAGAGAGCCATGGATTTCTATTCACAGACCAGCAGCAATGCCTCCAAATTATCACCGACCGAGAGAAACATACTGAACTACGTGGTCAAGAACATGCACTTGGTCAAAAACATGAGCATCAGGGAATTGGCAAAGGAGACCTACGTCTCCTCCACAACGCTGTTCCGCTTTGTAAAAAAACTGGGCTATGAGGGCTTCGGGGAATTCGTGGAGGCGGTGAGGGAGACCGAGAAGGAATCGCGCCGGATACACATCCCCAATATAGTCCAGGATGACAATTACCGGGACAGCTACCTCAAAAATGTGGTGGAGGCCGTCAAGGTCATCACGGACGAGAAGATCGAGACTTTTCACAAGATCATGGGGCGCTGCCCGCATATTTACATTCTTGCCGAGGGCCTCAGCAGCGAGGTAGCGAAGTATTTTTCCCGTCTGCTGATCACGGTGGGCTACAATGTGGAGGTGCCCGCCGAGGAATATGAATTCGCCTCTCTCCTGCGCAGGGTCAAGAGGGACGATGTTCTGCTTATATTGTCCTATACCGGGAACAATCGGAGCATCATTGATAAGGTGGAGCGGATATTTGCAATCTCCACGCCCGCTATAATTTCGTTTACAAGGGCGGACAACAACATAATCCAGAATATGAGCGATCTCAATTTTTATGTTTTTGCCGACGAGATCAATTACGAGGGGGTCGACGTCACGTCCAGATGTGGGATGATCGCGATAATGGAAACGCTGATGTACAAACGGATTACGAAAATACAGGGTTCGGGCGGTGAACCGGCCAGCGGAACATAAAAAATGGCATGGTGTTACGTAAAAAGTAACGCCACGCCATTTTTATTTACCGCGTTTCATGTTGGCCTCAGTTTATTGACACTAAGCCGGGATGGGGATAATATCTGTGCGAAATGGATGGCTTTAGGGTTAAGGCAACACCGCACAGAAATAAAGAGTGTCGCAGGCATAGTGAATATGGTAAAATAAAAACATGAATAAACAAATGAGTCTGTCCAGCCTGAGCGATGAATTGGCGCAGGTTCGGACAAAGAAGAAAGAATTTTTAGGACAGATAGAGCGCATCGTTCCATGGGGAGAATGGATAACCGTCATCAAGCCGAGCTACTACAAAGGAGAGCGCGGGAACAAGCCCTACGATTTGGAACTCATGCTGCGGCTGTACCTGCTGCAAAACCTGTATAACCTGTCCGATGAGGCGACCGTGGCGGAAGCCATTGACAGCCGAGCTTTCTCTGATTTCTGTGGTGTGGAATCCAGCAATCAGGTACCGGATGGAGATACACTCGGAAGATTCCGTCATATTCTCGAGCAAAATGGTATTCAGGAAAAACTGTTTGCTCAGGTTATCGGACTGTTGCAGCAAAAAGGCCTGCTGCTGAAAAAGGGAACGATTGTGGATTCCACAATCATTGCCGCTCCATCTTCTACTAAGAATCAGGAAAATCAGCGTGATCCAGATGCACCCCAAGTGAAAAAGGGGAACACCTGGTATTTTGGATATAAGGCTCATATAGGTGTGGATAAGGATACTGGCCTGGTGCATACAGTAAAGGTTACCGGTGCCAATGTCCATGATGTAACCATGACGCCAGAGCTGCTTACGGGGGATGAAGAATCGGTTTACGGTGACAGCGGATACCTTGGAGCCGAAGCGCGTGATTGCGCAATTATCCGAAACAAGAACGGCAAGAAAATAAAGTACAGAATCAATCGCCGTCCTTATACTCAGCACCAGTGGCCAAAATGCCGCAAAGAAGGTCGAACACAGAAAATCATCTGTCCGAGCTAAAGTAGAGCATGTTTTCGGTGCGGTAAAAGGTTTGTTCGGTTACCGAAAGACGCGATACCGAGGCCTGATGAAGCAAACAGCAAAACTCAATATGATGTTCGCTCTGGCGAATCTGTATCTGGCTGACCGGCCCTGTCTGGCAGTCTGATTCAGTATGCCTTGGCGAAAGAAAATTGAACGTTTTCCACAATAAATCTGTTGTTCTGGGCTATCCGCCTTCTTTTCTTCCTATTGCGCGGTGTTGCCTTAGTTGCTTAAAACAATATGAATTATCCTGGAGATAACGTGTTCGTGGAACCGGATTCCAATTAGCTTATCTGCGGTGTTACGCGAATGTTAACAAATTTACACTGCCGAAGCGCGGCAAAAAAACCGGAACGTTGCCGGAAATGATCTGATGACAAGAGAGGATAGAAAACATGGCAAGAAGAATTGACAGCACACCAAAAAAAGACGGTTACCGCATGCCCGGAGAGTTTGAGCCGCAGAAGCAGATCTGGATGCTTTGGCCCGAACGTCCCGACAACTGGAGAGACGGGGCAAAGCCCGCACAGAAGACGTATGCGAACGTCGCGAAAGCCATCAGCCGTTTCGAACCGGTCACAATGTGTGTTTCCAAGGAGCAGTTTGCAAACTGCCGCAAGGCCCTGCCGCCCGAGATTCGCGTGGTCGAAATGGCTTCCAACGACTCTTGGATCCGCGACTGCGGTCCCACCTTCCTGATCAGCGACCAGGGCGGCGTCCGCGCGGTCGACTGGGACTTCAACGCTTGGGGCGGACTTGTGGACGGTCTATATTTCCCTTGGGACATGGATGACGCGGTCGCGCAGAAGGTCTGCGAGATCGAGGGCATCGACACCTACCGTACGCCCGGCTTCGTTCTCGAGGGTGGTTCCATCCATGCCGACGGTGAGGGAACGCTTCTCACAACCGAGATGTGCCTGCTGAGCAAAGGACGCAACCCCGACAAAAGCAGGGAAGAGATCGAGGAAATACTCCGCGAGTACTTGAATCTGGAGAAAATAATCTGGATCAAGGACGGGATAGACCCGGATGAAACGAACGGACACGTCGACGACGTCGCCTGTTTCGTCCGCCCCGGCGAGGTCGCCTGTATTTGGACAGACGACAGGGATAACTATTTCTACGAGCAATGTCAGGCCGCCTACAAGACGCTTTCCGAAGCAACCGACGCCAGGGGACGCAAGTTGAAGATACACAAGCTCTGCATGCCGAAGAAAAACGTCACAATAAAGGGCGACTTTGCGATTGACAGCGTAGAGGGCACGATGCCTCGCGAGGACGGGGACATCTGCATCGCGTCCTATATGAACTTCCTCCTCGTAAACGGCGGCGTCATCGTGCCCCAGTACGGCGATGAGAATGACGCACTGGCCCTTGAGCAGCTCCAGATCATGTTCCCCGAGCGCGAAGTTGTCGGCGTTGAAACCTGGGAGGTCGTCTACGGCGGCGGAAACATCCACTGCATCACGCAGCAGCAGTGCAAATAATTATCGAGAATTTTGGAGGAGCCTCATAAGGCAAAACCCGGACATTTCCTCGACACACAGGATTTCACAAAACAGGAGCTCTTGGACATCATTGTCCTGTCGCTCAATGCGACACTCCGTTATGTTGAGAAGGGACACTTCGCCCCCGGGAGTATGCTTCCGAAGGGTGAGGCCGCGAAGAAATTCGTGCGCGCGAACCCCGCCAAAAAGGCGATAATCACCTCTCTGGTCCGGAAATACTGTGAGTTTCCGATTGATGCGACAGGCGCGGCCCCTCATCGTGGTATCGGCAAAATTTACTGCTGTCCCCTTATCGCTGAACTCCGACACGCTTTCGGCAACACTGCCGATAAGGATAGGCTCGGTCATCTGCCTTATACTCGGCGAGATCGTGATATCGGTCTGCAGGCGGGGCAAAAAAGCTGTGGAATAAGCCCGACAGACAAAGCCTGAAACCCTTCCCCCGGAATGCTGCATTCCGGGGGAAGGGTTTCAGGCTTTGTTTTTTGAAAACAGGATTAAAAATCGTCCTCGCCTATCATTTCGAGTTCGATGGCTCTGGCCTTGATTTGCTCCCGGAAATCAGGGTGAGCGATGGAGATCAGCGCTTTGATGCGCTCCTTGTTTGAACGGAGGTAGACGTTTGCAACGCCGAATTCGGTCACGATATACTGCGGAATATAGCGCGGCGTCGTGACGATTGAACCCTCTGGCAGAGCGGCGACTATGTTGGAGTGCTTTACGCCCGTCTTATCCGTATAGGTGGAGCGCAGGCAGAGAAAACTGCGCCCGTTCTTCGCTCTCGGCGCGCCGGACAGAAAACCGAAGGAGCCGCCGACCGCGCTGTACTGTCTGCTGCCCTGAGCCTCGCTGCAGGCCTGTCCGGTGATGTCTACCATGAAGGTGGAGTTGATGGCGACGAAGTTGTCGACCATTGCGATCTCTTCCGGGGACAGAATATCGTGCACGCACTTGAGCGTCACGATATCGCCGTGGCTGCCGAGCCACTGGTAAAGCTCTTTGGAGCCGAATGCGCCGCCGATGGTTATCTCCTTGACAACGCCGGCTTCAACCAGATCGATCATCGCGTCCGTTCCGATTTCCGAGAAAATGCGGATATTATTTTTCACAATAAGATCTTTGGCAATCTGATTGCCGAGCCCGCCCATGCCGATCTGAACCGCGTCTCCGTCGTTAATATAGGGCATTATCTGCTCCGCGATAAGCTTGTCGTTCTCGGAGGGAGGCGTCACGGGAAGAGAGGGGATATCGTGGTGGTTTTCAACGATGTAATCAAACATGGAAAGGGGCAGCTTCGTGAGTCCGGCGTCTCCGTGCGCAAGGGGCTGGTAGCTGTTGATAACGGCGATCCTGGTTTTGATGCAGTCGCTTCTGATTATTTCGGGGCTAAAGTTCGTTCCGAGCACGCCGACATTGCAGTAGCCGTCCTCATCGGGAGGGCAGACCTCAATCGCAACGACGTTGGCCTTATAGATCTCGGTGACCGTCTCGATCAGGGTACCGTACGGAGCCGAGTGAAAATCAATGATGTTCATCTGCGCCGACATGCGCTCGAGTACGTTGGGGAAAAAAGAGATTGTATGGAATGCCTTTTTATAGGTGGGATCAAGAAGAATTTTATTCGGCGCAAGATACATGTTGCCCAAAAGCGTAACGTTGCTGAGCTCCTCATATCTGTCCGCTAGGCAGTCCATAAAGTCGTAGGGAATGCAGAGTGTGCTGCCCATCCAAAGCGTATCGCCGGATTTTATCGTGGCCGCCGCGTCTTCCATTTTAACGAGGTGGTCGCTGTAATGCTTTTTCCAATCTGCCATAATGCTTGCTCCTTTTCTGAAATAATGTTATAAAAACGCAGCGATATCAGCAATATCGCCATAAATCAATAATAATTCTAACAAGAAATGGCCTGAATGTATAATACTTTATGGGCTTTCATTAAATACTCAGACAATTTATACTTTAATACTGGAGTAAAACATGTTATAATAACTAATTAATTATGGATTAACTATCGGAGGACCAAATGGAACTGAGAGATTTGCGTTATTTTTGCCTTACCGCCGAGATGGAACATGTGACAAAGGCGGCTGACAGACTGGGAATTGCCCAGCCCTTCCTCACAAGAGTCATTAAACAGATCGAGGAGGAAATAGGCGGCGAGCTGTTCGAGAAGGCGGGCCGACGGATAAAGCTCAACTCGAACGGGGAGGTGTTCTATAAATATGCCAAGCAGGTCCTTGCGGATATGGAGAGGCTGCATTCCGAGATGGACTATCTTTTTGAGCGCAAGGAGCAGACAATCACCCTGCTGTGTAACACCGAGTCGTTCGCAACGCGCCTGATTCTTTCCTTCAAGGAGGAGAATCCCGAATACGCGCTTTCGGTCTTGCAAGTTTCGCAGGAGGAGATGATCGAGGCCCTGACGACCGGAGAGGCTCAGTTCGCTCTTTGCTATCCTCCGATAAGTGAAAATGAAGGCCTCAATCTGGTGACCAAGGAGGCTTTCAGCATAAAGGGAATAGTCCTGCTCCCGCCGGGACATCCGCTTCTCGGTAAGAATCCTTTAAACCTCGACGACCTGAGGGGAGAGCGCCTTGTCACGATGCCGAAAAACAGCGGTATGAGGAATAAGATCCAGCCGATCTTTGATAAATATAATTTTCATCCCCAGATCGTATTTGAATCGAACAACCTCAATATGATAACGCAGGCGGTCGAGAGTGGTTTCGGCTATGCCTTTGTGACGCCGCTGATTATGGAAGACTATCCCGAACTGCGCCGTTACTGCGTGGATATAGACGTCCCGGAGGTGGTCGGAAACTATGGGCTCACCTACAACAAGTTCACGGTTGAAAACCGTAATGCAAGGCATTTCAGGGACTTCGTCCTGAATTTTCTTGAGGATCTCCAGGGATACTTCAGCGACTGGGAAACACAGCCGTAAACGGAGCTCTGTAAAATCAATGACAGTTTGAAAAAGCACAGGCGGGATTTGAGCCCGCCTGTGCTTTTTTACGAAAGGTCAGATAAACGACGCCCTGTAGAGGGAAGCGTAAAGGCCACCTTGCTCCATGAGCTCCCTGTGGCTGCCCTCCTCCGCAATGCCTGTCTGGGTCAGAACAAGTATGCGTTTCGCGTTGTGGATGGTGGAGAGCCTGTGGGCGATTACGAAGGTCGTACGATTCTTCGCTAGCTTTTCGAGTGACTCCTGCACAACGCGCTCGCTCTCGTTGTCGAGGGCGCTTGTCGCCTCGTCGAAGATGAGTATAGGCGGATTTTTCAGGAAGACGCGTGCGATGGAAAGGCGCTGCTTCTGGCCACCGGACAGCTTGAGTCCGCGCTGACCGATATCGGTGTAATAGCCGTTTGGCAGAGCCGTGATAAAATCGTGAGCGTCCGCGTTCTTAGCCGCCTCGATGACCTCTTCGTCCGTGGCGCCGGGCTTGCCGTAGCGTATGTTCTCCATCACGTTTTCGGCAAAGAGGTGAATATCCTGCTGAACTATGCCGATGTGGTTCCGCAGGCTCCTGAGCGTAAGAGAGCGAATGTCCTGACCATCTATCCGTATACTGCCGGCCGTCACGTCGTAAAAGCGCGGTATCAAACTACACAGGGTCGTCTTGCCAACGCCTGAGGAGCCGACGAGAGCAACGTAATCCCCGGCAGGGACGGAGAGGGTGAGATGCTCGAAAACCGGCTCGCCCTCGTCGTAGCGGAAGGTAACGTCGTCAAAGCTTATATCGCCGCGGACGCCGTGGAGCTCTTTAGCACCGGGAGCGTCCTCGATATCGGGAGAGATGCTCATCATCTCGTAGAAGCGGTCGAAGCCTGAAAGTCCGTTTTGGAAGGTCTCGGTTACGAAGACCAGCTTTTTGATAGGGTCAGTAAAATTGCCGATATAGAGCAGAAAAATAAGGAGATCGGAGAGTCCAATGAGTTTTACGGTAAATAACGCGGCGCCCGCGCTGGCGACGGCGATGGTTATGAATGTCGTCATAGCGCCCAAAACGGTGTTGTAGTTCGCCATAAAGTGATAGCTACTCTTTTTACTCTCAACAAAACGGACATTGCCGCTCCTGAACTTTTCAATTTCGACGTCCTCGTTGGCGAAGGACTTTACAACCCTGATGCCCGAAAGACTGTCCTCCATCGTGGCGTTTATCTCGCCGATACGCGCCCTGTTTGTCACGAAAGCCGATTTCATCGTTCCGTTGTATTTCACCGCGAACCAGAGCATGAAGGGAACGGGCGCGAAGGCTATCAGCGCGAGCCGCCAGTTTATCGCGAGCAGAACGGCGAAAGAACCCAGAAGCTTAATCGCTGAGACGGTGGTGTCTTCCGGCCCGTGGTGCAGAAGCTCTGAGATGTCGAAGAGGTCGTTTGTGACCCGCGACATGAGCTGGCCCACTTTCTGGTTGTCAAAAAAGCTGAAGGAGAGCTTCTGATAATGGGAGAATATCTCGTTTCTCATTCGAAATTCTATCTTTGCGCCCATTATATGCCCGTAGTAGGTAATAAAATAGTTGCAGTACATCTCTATGAGAAGCATGGCGAACATTGCCGCGGCTATAATCAGAATGGCCCGCAGCGCCGCCGAGCCCTCCCGATTGAGGATATTGTTTGTCATGTAGCGAACGATCAGCGGGATCCCGACTGAAACGCCCGCGCCCAGAAACGCAAAAAAGAGATCGGCGAAGAACAGTTTTTTATGCGGTTTGTAATAGGAAAATAGAACTTTGTATTTCGGCTTCAACATGCTGCCTCCCGGCCCTGACGTATTTAGTGGATACTTCTTGCGAAAATGCATAGTTTCAGATAGAATAAAAGCAATGTAAATCACTTTTTAGCTAAAATTAAGGTTTACACCCTATATTATAATAAATAGGATCGGAGGTGTCCATATGAGATTGCTTCTTGCGGAGGATGAAAGAGAATTATCCAACGCCCTCGTGACCATTTTGAAACATAACAACTACTCGGTGGACGCTGTCTATGACGGGCTGGAGGCTCTCGACTATCTTCAGACCGAAAACTATGACGGTGTGATACTGGATATTATGATGCCTAAGATGGACGGGCTGACGGTCCTTAAAAAGCTGAGGGAAAGGGGAAGTGACCTGCCCGTTCTTGTCCTGACCGCGAGATCCGAGATCGACGACCGTGTGCAGGGTTTGGACAGCGGAGCCGATGACTATCTCACCAAGCCTTTTGCGACAAAGGAACTGCTTGCCCGCATACGCGCGATGACTAGGCGGAAGACGGAAGTAACCGACAGCGTTCTGCGCTGCGGCAACGTCTCTCTTGCCCGCTCTACCTATGAACTCTCTGCTGAGCGGGGCAGTTTCCGGCTTGCAAACAAAGAGTTTCAGATGATGGAAATGCTTATGACAAACCCGAAGATTCTCATCTCAACCGACAGATTCATGGATAAGATCTGGGGCTATGACAGCGAGGCCGAGATAAACGTGGTCTGGGTCTACATCTCCTATCTTCGAAAAAAGCTTGCCGCAATCGACGCTAACGTCGTGATCAAGGCTACCCGCGGTGCCGGTTATTCTCTGGAGGAACAGCAATGTTAAGGAAACTTCAAAAGAGGTTCATCCTTATTGCTATATGTGCGGTTTTTGTCGTTCTCACGGTAATCATGGGGATAATCAATTTGACGAACTATGCCCAGGTTACGTCCGAGTCCGACAAAATGATCGCAATAATCATGGATAACGGCGGCAATTTTCCGAAGCAGTTGACGAAGAAAAACGACGAGGACGGCAATGGAAGCGCAGGAAAAGCTTTCGGCCAGAATGACCAGAACGCTTTAGCAGACAATAACAAGGGGGGAAAACCCCAGATGCCCATGGGCGGAATGTCCGCAGAAGCGCCCTTTGAGACCCGCTATTTTACGGTCATTTTCGACGACAGCGGCAATATTGTCAGCGCCAATACCGGAAACATCGCGGCAATCACCTCGGATGAGGCGCTTGCCTACGCTAAGCGGATCTACAGCAGCGGGCGTCAGAAGGGCTTCTATAATATTTATCGTTACAGCGTAAGCAGGACGGACACTGGGACAATGGTCCTGTTTCTGGACAGCAGCCACGGGCTGAATTCATACCGAAGCTTTTTCAAAACCAGTTTTGCCGTTTCGCTTGTTGGGTTTCTCGGTGTTTTTGTCATCGTGCTGCTGCTCTCGAAGCGCGCGATTAAGCCCATAGCCGAGAGCTATGAGAAGCAAAAACACTTCATTACCGACGCCAGCCACGAGCTCAAGACTCCGCTGACTGTTATTAACGCCAACGCCGAGGTGCTGGAGATGACGAACGGTGAGAATGCGTGGACAAAAAGCATACACAATCAGGTCGCCAGACTCACGGAGCTCACCGACAGCCTCGTTTCGCTTGCACGTATGGACGAGAGAGACGCGAAGCTCCTGATGACGGATTTTTCAATCAGCGACGCGGTTTGGGAAAGCATTGCGCCTTTTAGGCAGATCATAGTACAGCAGGGAAAAACGCTGGAGGAGAGCATCCAGAAAAACCTTTCCTATTCCGGAAACGAGGAGTCAATCAGAAAACTTATCGGGATACTCATGGATAACGCCATTAAATACTCCAATGGCGGCGGAAAGATCGCGGTTTCACTGAAATCGGGCAGCAAAGGGCCGGTTTTTCAAATCTGTAATTCCGTGGAAAGCCTTGAGAAGGGAAACCATGAGGAGTTTTTCGAGCGCTTTTTCAGAGGTGACGCGTCGAGAAATTCCGAAACTGGCGGTTACGGAATAGGTCTCTCAATTGCGAAAGCCATAGTCGGTTCGCACAGGGGCAGGATCACCGCCAGAAGCGAGGACGGACATTCGCTCCTTATGCGCATAACGCTTTAAACAAAATTAATAATAAGAACAGCGGCGCGGGTCAATGCACGATCCGGGCCGCTGTCCGTATAATACTCGGCGGAGAGTGCGAGCCCGAGCTGCGCGTCATATCCGACAACAGCATACTCTGGCGCGGCAACACCAACGCGAACAGCGGCGGGGCCATGATCGGAATGGGCGGCAGACCCGGCGGCAAGGAAAACGAATCGCCTATTGATTTAGGGCTCCTGCACAGCAGAAGCCCTAAATTTTGCTCATAGTGCATAAATACTGAACAAATTTATATTAAACTTGACATTAAAATTTCAATATGTCACACTTAAATGGTAAAAAATGAAGGGATGTGTTTTATTGGATTTCAGCAGATGGAAAAGGAACACCGCGCTTTTCCTGACGAGTCAGGCAATCTCGCTCTTTGGCTCCTCGATCGTGCAGTACGCGATAATCTGGTATGTCGCGAAGGAGACAAGATCGGGCGTTATGGTAACGCTGATGACGATCTGCGGTTTTCTGCCCCAGGTGCTCATCTCAATTTTCGCGGGGGTTTGGGCGGACCGTTACAGCCGGAAACTCCTGATTGTCCTGTCCGATGCGGGTATTGCCATCGCAACGCTTCTGCTGGCGATCATTATAGCGCACACGGACGATTTTTTCTGGGCGCTGCTCGTTATATCAGCTGTGCGCTCGGTCGGAGCTGGAATACAAACACCCGCCGAGAACGCGGCCATACCTCAGCTCGTCCCACAGGAAAAGCTGATGAAGGTCGGCGGAATAAACAGCAGTCTGCAGTCAATCATGAACATAGCCGCGCCGGCGGTGGCGGGAGCGGTGCTCTCATGGGGCCCTTTCCAGTATGTTCTCTTTATTGACATCACGACTGCCGCGATTGGGATAACAATTATCGCGTGTTTCGTTCCACTTGAAAGAATAAAGAAAAGCAAAAAAGCTAAGGAAAACGAATATTTTGGAGAAATTAGGGAAGGGGTAAAGTACGCGCTGGGGAATCTTTTTCTGAGACGCGTGCTAAAGGTAAGCGCCGTATTCTGTTTCCTGATTGCGCCGGTGTCCTTTCTGAACGTACTGATGGTCACGCGCGTTTTCGGAGACAACTACTGGTATCTTACATGGAATGAGATCGCCTTCTTTGCGGGGGCGGTGCTGGGAGGCCTTGTCCTCGGTGCATGGGGTGGCTTTCCGAACAGACTCAAAACACTGGGCTGGGGAGGTATAGCTTTTGGAATCACGACGATAGGCATAGGGCTTACGCATGAGTTCTGGCTGTATCTTGTCATAATTGCCGCGGCGGGCTTCGCCATGCCCTTCAATAGCTCGCCGCTGACGGTGCTCCTGCAGGAAAAGGTCGAACTGGATAAGCAGGGAAGGGTATTCTCACTCTGGCAGATCGTCTCGACCCTTGTCATGCAGTTCGGCATCGCAGTATCCGGTCCGTTGGCGGACGTCGTTTCTATTCAACTTATCATGATATACTCCGGCATCGGCCTTCTGCTGATGACCGTGGGTGTTTTCAGCTGGAAGAGTTTTTATCGGGAGGGCTTGCCTGTCCCACGTCCGTTGCCGGAGAAGTCGGAAGAGCAAAGTAATTCATAGAGACGAACTGCTGTCTGCCGAGCATCTTCCGCTCTAGGAAAGAACCGACGGTTCCGGATCCCAGCGTGAAAACAAGGACCAGAACAAGCAGTACCGCCGCAGAAAAATCCGCCGTCAACGAAGCGTTTGCCGAGAGATCTTCATAGCGTACGACAATCTGGCGTTCTTCATATATTCTGCCATGTATATTCCTGCCGCTGTCCCTATCGGGACACTTGCGATTACTTGTCGGGATAATTAACGATAGCATTGTAAATTATAGTTTTGGTAAAAAGGATGTAAAAGAAGAGAGTACTTGATATGCAAGGGGCGGATATGTGATGAAGTTACGGAAAACGGGCCGGAAGGCGGATATACTGAGCACAAATGATAACAGGGAGGGGTATATGGTGAGTAAGGTTCTTATAATAGGGGGAGTAGCCGGAGGAGCCAGCTGCGCCGCAAGGCTTCGCAGACTGGATGAATCGGCCGAGATCGTGCTGTTTGAACGCGGGGAATATATCTCCTATGCAAACTGTGGGCTCCCCTACCATGTCGGGGACGTGATAAAATCCCGCGACGCGCTGCTTCTGCAGACGCCGGCGGCCATGCGCGCGAAGTTCAACGTGGACGTACGCATCAAAAACGAGGTGACGGCCATCGACCGCGCGAATAAAACCGTGACGGTAAAGCGCACGGACACGGGGGAAAGCTATACCGAAAACTACGACACGCTCGTCATTTCGACGGGCTCCTCGCCCCTTCGCCCACCTATTCCGGGCATAGACTCGCCCCGTATAAGGACGTTGTGGACGGTGCCCGATACCGACAGCATCCGCAGATATATCAAGGACAGCAGCGTAAAATCCGCCGCGGTCATTGGCGGCGGATTTATCGGTCTCGAGATGGCGGAAAACCTCCGCGGACTCGGGCTCTCGGTATCGATTATAGAGATGCTTCCTCAGGTCATGGCTCCGCTTGACTTTGAAATGGCCCAGCTCCTGCACGAGAACATCGAACAAAACGGCGTGGAGCTCCATCTGAACGATGGGGTATCGTCCTTTCACGATGCGGGCAGTTCGGTCGATATTTTACTGAAGAGCGGAAAGACCGTTTCTGCGGAGCTCGTGATACTCGCAATCGGTGTGCGGCCGAACGGGGAGCTCGCACGTGCGGCGGGGCTTGAAATGAACGGGCGCGGCGGGATCGTCGTCGACGAATATCTGCGCACCTCGGACAAGGACATCTACGCCGTTGGCGACGTGATCGAGGTCGAAGATTTCATAGACAAGAGCCGGACAATGATTCCGCTTGCCGGCCCCGCCAACAAGCAGGGACGCATCGTGGCAGACAACATAGCCGGAGGCAGCGAGAAGTACGGGGGTACTCTGGGCACGGCCGTCGCGAAGGTCTTCGACCTGACGGCCGCCAGCACAGGCGCAAACGAAAAAGCGCTGATAAAGCGCGGCCTTAAAAAAGGCGTGAATTACGAGAGCGTAACGATCGTGCAGAACTCACACGCCGGCTATTATCCCGGAGCGGTGCCGATAACGCTTAAGCTCCTGTTTTCACCGGACGGTAAAAAGATATTCGGCGCTCAGATAGTGGGCGGTGACGGCGTCGACAAACGCATTGATACGCTTGCCGTCACCATGAGACTCGGCGGCGGGATCAGCGACCTCAAAGCTCTCGAGCTTGCCTACGCCCCTCCGTATTCCTCTGCAAAAGACCCGGTCAACATGCTGGGCTTCACGGCGGATAACGTCCTTCAGGGCAGGGCGGCATTCGCACCCTGGGATATAGTGGAGAATAATTCCGGCGCTGTGCTGCTTGATGTCCGTGAGGATGCGGAACTGATGGCCTTCTCCATTCCCGGAGCGAAACACATCCCGCTCGGCCAACTCCGTTCGCGCCTAGGGGAACTTGACAAAACCAGAGAGACCGTCGTTATCTGCGCCATTGGCGTCCGTGCCTACAACGCTTCGAGAATACTCACCAATAACGGCTTTGAGAACGTGAAGATCTATCCGGGCGGAGCCCGCTTCTACCGTTCCACACATTACGAGGGGGGAAAAACCGTGACTTTTGACGCGCCTGTCGCGGACAGCGGGCACATGGACACCAGCAATGTGCCGGTCGCCGGAATGCGCCTCGATTGCAGCGGCATGCAGTGTCCGGGCCCGATCATGCGGGTCTTCGAGACCATGAAGGACATGAAGGACGGCGACGTTATGGAGGTTTCAGCCTCTGATCCCGGCTTTGCCAAGGATATAGCTGCATGGTGCAGACGAACGGGAAACACGCTTGTCTCAAACGAGAAGCGTGGAAGCGACTATGTGGCTCTCGTTAAAAAAGGCACCGAGGGCGGGGCCGTGCAGAGTAAGAGCACTTCTGCCGAGGGAAAAACAATCATTGTCTTTTCCGGCGATCTTGACAAGGTGCTTGCAAGCTTCATCATAGCCAACGGGGCCGCCGCCATGGGCAGGCCGGTTACGATGTTCTTCACCTTCTGGGGCCTCAACGTGCTGCGCAAGCCCGATAAACAGAAGGTCGACAAGACCTTTATGGAAGATATGTTCGGCTCCATGATGCCGAGAGGCAGCGGTAGACTGAAGCTCTCGAAGATGAACATGGGCGGCATGGGCACTGCGATGATGAAAAAAATCATGAAAGACAAGAATGTGGATTCTCTCGAGGACCTCATCAAAAAGGCCATGCAGGCGGGGGTCAGGATCGTTGCCTGCACTATGAGCATGGACGTAATGGGCATTAAGGAAGAGGAACTCATCGACGGTGTCGAGCTCGGAGGCGTCGGAGCCTATCTCGGCGATGCCGAGGAGTCAAACGTGAACCTCTTCATCTGAGTGCGTAAAACATAATCCGACAATTCCCTATAATTCCTTCTCTCCTTTGCGGAGCTCACGGCACCATTAGTAAAACTATCGCCGTGAGTTTCGCAGCGGAGGAATATCCCGGAAAAACATTGCGTTTTTTTACACATGGTGGTATATTTATCTTATAGTTTACAAACCGTACTGACATTGAAGATTTATTCTGAGATGGAAGGCAGTTGCGAAGCGATTATGCTGTTTGCGCCTGCCAAGGCGCATTTTTTATGAAAGGAGGGCTCAGAGCTATGTGCGCGGAAGATACTTCGGAAAACAGGCTTGCCATGATCGCGGTCGTGGTTGAAAACTTTGATTCCGTGGAGATCCTCAACAGGCTTCTTCACGAGAACGGGCAGTATATCATAGGCAGGACGGGCATCCCGTGCAGGGAGAGGAATGTGTCGCTTATCAGCGTGGCTATGGATGCCCCCGGCAATGTAATCAGCTCTCTGTCGGGAAAACTCGGAATGCTCCCAGGTGTCAGCGCAAAGACTGTCTATGCAAAGCTGATCCATCAGGAATGAGGGCTGAAGGCTTTTTGCGGAAACACCTCTCTGCGGTTTGATTTTTTATCGAAAGGGAGAAAATTATGAAAAAAACAAAACTTACTGTTGCATTATGCCTCATCCTTGCGGTTTCACTTTTTGCGGGCTGCGGCGCGCAGACGGCCCAGCAGTCTGCAAGCCCCTTGTCACCGGCTTCCGCCGTTCCGGCAAAACAGGTCAGCGTGACGGTGGCGGGCCTAGCAGGGCCTACCTCAATAGGAATGATAAAGCTGATCAATGAGAAGGCACTCAACAGCGCACAGTATGCGGTGAATTACGAGGTGGACGCAGCGCCGGACGTTCTGACCGGAAAGGTCATTTCAGGCGAGGTCCAGATTGCCGCTTTGCCAACAAACTCCGCTGCGGTGCTTTACAACAAGACCAAGGGGAAAATCGAGTTCCTTGCCCAGAACACGCTCGGAGTTCTATATCTCGTCGGCAAAGACTCCTCCCGCATCGGGTCACTGAAGGATCTCGCGGGGAAAACGGTTGCCATCAGCGGCAAGAGCGGGGTCCCCGAATATGCGGTGGATTATATTCTGAGCAAGGCGGGAATCAAGGACTCTGTCACGCTGAACTTCCTGCCCGACCACGCGACCACGGCGCAGGCGCTGCTTGGAGGCAAAGCGGAGCTCGCAATACTGCCGCAGCCCTTCGTTACGCAGGTACTCGCAAAAGATCCGAGCATGAAAATACTGCTCGACCTCAACAAGGAGTGGGATTCGGCCGCGGGAGGACAAAGCGCCCTCTCAATGGGCTGCCTTGTCGTAAGTAAGGACTTTGCGGACGCAAATCCCGAATTCATCGCCGATTTCCTGAAGCAGTACGCTGCATCGGTGGACTATGTGAACAAGAATCCCGCCGACGCCGCGAAGATGGTGGCGGATGCGGGGATCATCTCCAGTGTGGAGGTGGTGGAAAAGGCCATACCTTACTGCAACATCGTCTATAAGAACGCGCAGGATGCGAAGTCGGAGATAAACGGATTCCTGAAAGTACTTTACGAATTCGACCCTTCGTCCGTAGGAGGAACAATGCCCGATGACGGCTTCTATTACGCGGCACCCAAAAAATAGCGGAACAGGCGGGGAAGCCCCCCTGCGGGAAAGCAATTTCGCCGTATGGCGCGGCAGAATATTCGTGCTCCTGCTGTGGATAGCGTTATGGGAAGTTCTGTATCTGTGCATAAACAATGATATATACTTCCCTTCGCCGCTTGCCACCGTTAAGGCCATTCTGGCACTCATATGGATGAAGAAAACATGGCTGATCATAGGAATGAGCAGCTACAGGACGCTCATGGCTCTGGTCTCCTCAGCCATTGTCGGAGTGGCGTTGGGCATAGCCTGTGGGCTCAACCGCAGGCTCTACGACTTTTTCAATCCGCTTGTCGTTGTCCTGAAATCGACTCCGGTGGTCTCGGTAATCATCATTGCTATTATCTGGTTCCGCTCGGCCGACGTCCCGAATTTTTCGGGTTTTCTCATGTGCTTTCCCATAGTGTTCTCTGGAACGGTCGCGGGGATAAGAAATACGGACCCCAAGCTAAAGGAGATGTGTTCCTTCTATGGTGTCCGGCGATACGACGTGCTGTCGGGCCTGTATTTCCGCGCGTCTCTCCCGTACATCAACGCCGCGGTAATCTCGTCTATCGGCATCTGCTGGAAAGCAGTCGCTGCGGCAGAGGTCCTCAGCATGCCTCCGGACTCGATCGGTGCGAACCTCTATTACGCAAAGACGGCGCTGGACCCGGCGTCGCTTCTTGCATGGACCTTTATCATCATCGTGCTCAGTTTCCTGCTGGAAACTCTTTATGCAAAGGTGTCTGGCTATGATAAAACTTGATGACATCAGCAAGAAATACGGGAATAAAGACCTGTTTTTGCACTTTTCCATGGAGTTTGCCGAAAACGGGATCTCCTGCATCGTCGGCGCCTCGGGCGTCGGGAAAACCACGATACTCAACATGCTCGCAGGGCTGGTAAAGCCGGACTCCGGGCGTGTTTGCGCCGTATCCGAAAGCGGGGAAAAGCTAAAGGGCTCGTACGTGTTTCAGGAACCCCGGCTTTTTCCCTGGTACAATGTCCACGATAATCTGGATTTTATTTTGAAAAATGTCCGCGATGACGGGAATAGACGCTTCTATTCAAAGGAGGAGCGCAGTGCCATGATTGAAAGTCAGCTTCGCCTTGTGGGGCTTGAGGATTACGAGTTTTCGCGCCTGACTGAGCTCTCCGGAGGCATGGTACAGAGGGTGGCGCTATGCAGGGCTTTCCTGTATCCCGCCGATATCATCTATCTTGACGAGCCGTTCAAGGAGCAGGATTCCAAGCGGAAGAAGGAACTTTACGACATGTTTCTCCGCGAGTATCAGAATGACAAAAAGCGCAGGACGGTAATTTTTGTGACCCATGATATCTCCGAGGCAATTACGCTCGCCGATGATATTTTCGTTCTCTCCGGCCGCCCGGCAGAGGTGACGGGAAGCTTCGCCCGAAGCGGCTTCGACGACGATACCTGGAGAAAGATAAGGGAACTGATATAGGAATAGCCGCCGCACCTTGGGTGCGGCGGCTATTCCTATGTTTAAGCTATTCGGGCAATATGCCGTTTTCCCTGAACGCGCTCACAAGCTCGTCCATGTCCGGTTTGATTTTAATCGGGGCTTTTGTAGCCTTAATCGTGTTGTCGACATCCTTGAGTCCGTTGCCTGTCACGATTGAGACGACTGTCGCGTCCTTGGGGATAAGACCCTGTATGCAGGCTTTTTTGAGCCCGGCTGTGCCAGTGACCCCGGCGGGCTCGCCGAAGACACCGCAGCTTGTTCCAAGAAGCTTCTGGGCAGCCATTATTTCCTCGTCCGTGACGTTGACGGGGATGCCGTTCGATTCGATTATAGCGTTTATTGCTTTGTCGGGATTGCGCGGGACTCCGACGGCGATCGAGTCGGCCAGAGTGTTCTCCTCCATCGGATGCCAGGGCTTATTCTCAGTGACGGCGCGATTTATCGGGCAGCAGCCAGAGGCCTGTACCGAGATGAGCCGCGGCAAGCGGTCGAAGAGACCGAGTGCATAAAGGTCCTTAAAGCCCTTCCAAACCCCCGCTATCGTGCAGCCATCTCCGACCGAAAGTGCGACATAGTCAGGGCATTTCCAGCCCAGCTGCTCACCGATCTCGAGAGCGACCGTCTTCTTGCCCTCGGACAAATAGGGGTTTATAGCCGCGTTTCTGTTATACCAGCCCCATTTTTTAATGGCCTCGGCGGAAATTCTAAAGGTGTCCTCATAGGTGCCATCGATCGAAACGACGTTCGCACCGAAGGTCATAAGCTGTGCGACCTTGCCTTTTGGCGCGCGGGCCGGAACAAAGATGTAGGTCTTAAGCCCGGCCGCCGCCGCGTTGCCGGCGAGTGAGGAGGCGGCGTTTCCCGTAGAGGAGCAGGCGATGACCTTTGCTCCCGCCTCGGTTGCCTTGGCAACAGCCATCGCCGAAGCCCTGTCCTTGAGAGAGGATGTGGGGTTCAGGCCGTCGTCCTTGATGTAAAGCCTCTTTATTCCGAGCATATCGGCGAGCCTCTGCGCGTCATAGAGGGGGGACCAGCCGACCCTCAGGGGCGTGCTTTTTGTATCCTCTTCGACGGGGAGCACCTCGCGATAGCGCCACATGGAGTAGTCGCGCCTGTCTTTCAGAACGTCCTTCGTGAGTTTCGTCTTTATATAATCGTAATCATAGACGATATCGAGGATACCGCCGCAAGAGCAATTTTCAAGATCCGCAGTGGCCTCATACTCCTTGCCGCACTTGACGCAGCGCGCGCAAATCACATTTTTCATCATAGCCTCCGAAGTGCCTGCTATATCTTTTTGAGCAGACCGGTTTCCTCGTTGAAGGAGTTTATAAGGTCATCGAGCTTGTCGGCCATGCCGCGGACGGCACCCCAAGTGTTTTCCGTGTCGTACCACAGGCTGTTGATCTCATCGTAGGTCTTGCCCTGCTGCTCAACCCAGGTGTAGTACTTGAGGTTATGAATTCTCTTGCGCTCGGTGTAGGTGAGCTCGAGCATATTGTCGGTGCGGATACCGAGCATATGCAGATTGTGATCCACGGCCGCGCTCTTCTCGCTGTATGCGCCGTACTGGTCGTTCAGCTCTTTGATTCTGGAGTTATACATCACTGCGGAGTCGGTGAGAACAGTAACAACAACGTCCTTCTCGGTCAGCTCGTAATACTTGGCCATCTTGATGCAGCAGAGGACGTTTGCGATTCCGGAGATGCCGAGCCAGGTGAGTTTCTCAATCATTTCATCGGAAAGTTTAAGCTCCTCTTTGAGATACTTCTGTCCCTCGGGGGTGTTGAATAGCCTTAGGAGCCTCTGGCTGTCCTCATCGTCGATAGCAATAGCCATGTCGGTATTCTTTACGTTGTGGATCCAGGGAATGTGCTTGTCGCCGATTCCCTCAATCCGGTGGCCGCCGAAGCCGTTGTTCAGGATGGTCGGACACTGGAGAGCCTCGCCGACGGCGAGCTTCAAGGTCGGATACTTCTCCTTGAGGTAGTCGCCGCTCGCGAGTGTTCCGGCGGAGCCGGAGGTGAAGCAGGCGCCCGCAAAATGGTCGCCCGGATGCTTTACATGTTCGAAGACTTCTTCAAAAGCACCGCCAGTTACCTGATAGTGCCACAGATAGTTGCCCATCTCTTCAAACTGGTTGAAGATCATGACGTCATCACGGGTTTTACGGAGTTCCCAGGTCTTGTCGAATATCTCCTTGACGTTCGACTCGCAGCCGGGAGTGGCGATGACTTCGCCGGCTATCTTGGAGAGCCAGTCAAATCTCTCGCGGCTCATCTCGGCAGGAAGAATGGCAATGGAATCACAGGCGAGGAGCTTGGAGTTAAAGGCTCCGCCGCGGCAGTAGTTACCGGTGGACGGCCATACGGCCTTGTCGCGCGTCGCGTCAAACTGGCCGGTGACAAGTCTCGGAGCGAGACAGCCAAAGGAAGCTCCGACCTTGTGGCAGCCGGTCGGGAACCATTTGCCGGGCATGCAGACTATGCGGGCGGGCACTCCGGTGAGCTCGGACGGCAGCTCGATATAGTTCGGAACCTTGTTGTAAAGTCCTCCGCTTTCCTTTTGCTCGTTTTTCCAGGTAATGCGGAAGAGGTTGAGCGGATTTACGTCCCACAAGCCGACGCCTTTAAGTTTTGCGCGTATCGCTTCGGGTACTTTCTCGGGATCCTTCATCTGCTTGTATGTGGGCATTATAACGTTATTTTCTCTTGCCTTGCGAATATTGTTTTTTAAACCTTCACTGTTGATAGTTAAATCGATCATTGCGCAGACCCCCTGTTTTATTGTTATTTCATTCCCCGCAGGGATTAATCACTGAGAATATAATAACATGCAGAATTACTAAACACAATGCCTAATCAAAAATATTTTTAGCAATTCTAAAAAATAGTTTGACTAATTCGTAAATTAGTCTATAATTAATGAATGAAGTTCTTACTGTTATAGCTATTATTTCTAAATACAATGGATAGTTTGCCGTCTGATGAGAGGTGCATACTATGAAATTAATAAATTTTGTTCTGGCGCCGGATTCATTTAAAGGGACGATGAGCTCCGACGAGGTCTGCCATGAAATGGAGCGCGCGATCAGGAAGCATATTCCCGACGCACAGGTCGTCCGGGTTCCTCTGGCCGACGGGGGCGAGGGGCTTGTCAATGCGCTTCTTCGTATTTGCGGGGGAGAACGGGTCACAGCGAAGGTCAGCGGGCCGCTGGGAGATAAGGTCAGCGCCGATTACGCCGTTCTGCCGGATGGAACGGCCGTTATAGAGATGGCGGCGTGCGCGGGACTTCCGCTGGTTGAAGACCGCAAAGACCCTCTGCACACGACTACCTTCGGCGTGGGGGAAATGATCCTGCATGCCTGCGCGGGAGGCTGCAAGAAAATATTGCTGGGCCTGGGCGGGAGCGCCACCAACGACTGCGGCATAGGGATGGCCGCGGCGCTGGGTTATAAGTTCTTTAACGGGAATGGGTCAGAGATTGAGCCTTCTGCCGTAAATATGGCGAGGATCGCACAGATAAAAGCGCCGGAAGCACTGCCTGAGAGCGTATTCACGGCCGCCTGCGACGTCAACAACCCGCTCTACGGCCCGACTGGCGCGACCTACACCTTCGGGATGCAGAAAGGCGCCGAAGGCGCAGTGCTGGAGTTGCTGGACGCGGGACTCAAAAATATGGCCGGTGTCATGAAAAGAGACCTCGGAGCGGATGTGGCGCAGGAACCGGGTTCGGGGGCCGCGGGCGGGCTCGGCGCCGGTGTTTTGGCTTTTCTGCGCGGCACGCTGAAGCCCGGAATAGAGCTTGTGCTGGACGCGGCCAATTTTGACGTTCTCCTGGAAAACGCGGATATCGTTTTTACCGGTGAAGGGCGTATTGATTGGCAGAGCGCGCACGGCAAGGCTCCTGTGGGCGTCGCAATGAGGGCGAAAACTAAGGGAATTCCCTGCATAGCGCTTTGCGGTTCTGTCGGGGATGGCGCGGAGCAGGTCTATGAAAAAGGGATCACCGCGTTTTATTCCGCTGTCAGGGGAGCGGCGGATTTCGAGCAGATTAAAAGGACCTGCAAAGAGGACATGTTCCTTCTTGCCGACGCGGTGGTGAGAACGCTCCTGATATAAATGTGTCAACCGACCGCGGATTAAAAAGACAATAAATAAATTCGTTGAAGATAATTGGAGGAAAAATTATGTTTGAAGAGTCAGTAGCAAAAAGAATGAGCCTTCTTCACACCGAGTCCGCCTTCGCCATAATGGCTAAGGCCAAGGCCCTTGAAGCACAGGGCAGGAGCATCATTCACTGTGAGATCGGGCAGCCGGATTTTAAAACCCCGCAGAACATCATCGACGCCGCCTGCAAAGCAATGAACGACGGCTATACGGGATACGCTCCGACGCCGGGATACCCGGAAGCGCGTGAAGCGATAGCAAACTATGCCGCTAAGCACAAGGGAATCAAGACCAGCATGGAGGAAGTTGTGATCGTGCCGGGAGGAAAACCCGTCATGTTTTACACCATGCTCATGCTGATTAACCCGGGCGACGAGGTGATCTACCCGAACCCGAGCTTCCCAATTTATGAATCCTGCATCAAGTTTGCCGGTGGCATTCCGGTGCCGATCCCGCTGACTTCGGAAAATAACTTCAGAATGGACGTCGATCTTATCAAGAAGTCGATAAGCCCGAAGACAAAGCTTGTCCTGATCAACAACCCCTCAAACCCGACCGGCGGCGTTCAGGGCAAGGACGATGTCATGGCGATAGCGGATGTCCTCCGTGACCGCCCAGACATTTTCATTCTCTCCGATGAGATCTACGACCGCCTTGTGTTTGACGGAAAGGTGTTTTCAATCGCAGCGCTTCCGGAGTTCAAGGACCGTACCATCATCCTCGACGGTTTCTCCAAGACCTACGCAATGACCGGCTGGCGTCTGGGCTATGGCATCATGAACAGGGAATTGGCCAAACATATGGAAATGCTGATGGTCAACTCCAATTCCTGCACCGCTTCCTTCACTCAGATCGCGGGCATCGAAGCGCTGACCGGACCTCAGGACGCTGTCGAGACGATGAAGGCCGCTTTCATGGAGCGCCGTGATTACATCGTTGACGCACTGAATAAGATAGACGGCATCACCTGCTGCCTGCCAAAGGGCGCGTTCTACGCCTTCCCGAGCATCAAGAGCTTCGGGCTGAGCAGCGCGGAATTCGCTGAGCGCCTGCTCAACGAGGCCGGTGTGGCCGCTGCGGGCGGCACAGCCTTCGGAGCCTACGGAGAAGGCTACATCAGGCTGTCTTACGCTAACTCGCTGGAGAATCTCAAAATCGCGGTGGACAGGATCGACAAATTTACAAAGACATTAAAAAAATAAATATTTGGAGGATGTCATGGCAGACAAAGTTAATCCGTTTCAGAGCTTTATTGGAACGATGGAACGCGCTGCAAAGATAATGGGTCTTACCGAAGAAAGCTACATCCGTCTCAAATCCTGTGAGAGAGAATTGACAGTGGCGATACCGGTTGTGATGGATGACGGGTCGCTGAAGGTCTTTCAGGGATACAGAGTGCAGCACTGCACAGAGAGAGGCCCGGGAAAAGGCGGAATCCGTTATCATCAGGATTCGGACATAGACGAAGTAAGGGCGCTGGCTGCATGGATGACCTTCAAGTGCGCGGTTGCCGGAATCCCTTACGGCGGGGCTAAAGGCGCCGTCAAGGTCAATCCCGCGGAGCTGTCCAAAGGCGAGCTCGCAAGGCTTACCAGAAGATATACGGCGGCGATTTATCCCATAATCGGGCCCGAGAAGGATATCCCGGCACCGGACGTAAACACGAATCCGGAGATAATGAGCTGGATAATGGACACTTACAGCATGCTTACAGGCTATGTCGTAAACGGAGTCGTGACAGGAAAGCCGATAGAGATCGGCGGCTCTCTGGGGCGCTTTGAAGCGACAGGAATGGGCGTTATGCTGATTACGGACGAGATCCTGAAGAAGAAAAACAGGGTGCTCCCGGGGACAAGGATAGCAATCCAGGGCTTCGGCAACGTCGGAAGGAACGCGGCGCTTTTACTGCACGGGAAGGGCGCAAAGATCGTCGCCGTATCGGATGTCACCGGCGGGCTGTACAGTGAAGCCGGTTTGGACGTGCCGGCAATCGCGGACTACATAGCAAAGAACAAGGGCATGATGCTCAAGGATTACAGCGCCGACGGCGTCAGTCACATAACTAATGAGGAACTGCTCACAAGCGACACCGACGTGCTGATTCCGGCGGCGATGGAGAACCAGATTACAGCCGAAAACGCCGGGGATGTGAAGGCGTCAATTATCGTTGAAGCCGCAAACGGACCGCTCACTCCCGATGCGGACAGCATACTTGATGCAAAGGGCGTCACCATCGTTCCCGACATACTGGCCAATTCAGGCGGCGTAATTGTCTCGTATTTCGAATGGGTTCAGAACATTCAGAACCTGATGTGGGACAAGGAAGAGATATACAAGATGCTTCAGAAGCTGATAATCAGGGCTTTCTACGATGTTCTGGGCGAGGCCGAAGAAAACCATACGAGCCTGAGAATGGGGGCATATATACTTGCGCTCAGGAAGATAACCTCGGCAGAGAGAATCAGAGGAGTATTCCCCTGATCGGAAGGGGAAAATGCTGCGGCATAGTAAATTAGGAGGTTTCGATAATGAAGATTGTAGTTTTGGACGGATACACGGAAAATCCGGGCGACCTGAGCTGGGAAGGCCTGGAGAAGCTGGGCGAACTCACGGTTTACGACAGAACGCCGAAAGATAAGGTATCGGAGCGCGTTGGCGACGCCGAGATCGTCTATACGAACAAGACTCCCGTGACCCGCGAGGTTATGGATGTCTGCGGAAATATCAAATTCATCGGAGTCCTCGCGACAGGCTACAATATAGTGGATGTCGCGGCGGCGAAGGAAAAGGGTATTAAGGTTTGCAACATTCCGACGTACGGCACGGCGGCCGTCGCGCAGATGGACATAGCACTTCTGCTTGAGATCTGTCATCACGTCGCGCATCACAGCGACGCCGTTCACGAGGGCCGCTGGGAGTCAAATCCGGACTGGTGCTTCTGGGATTATCCTCTTATCGAGCTTGCGGGCAAGACCATGGGAATAATCGGTTACGGACGCATAGGACAGAGCACCGGAAAGATTGCCAAGGCTCTTGGTATGAAGGTCATCGCTTATGACACCTTTGTTAAAACTGAGGAGAGCGTCGACCTTGAAACACTGCTTCGGACTTCCGACGTGATAGCGCTGCACTGCCCGCTGTTCCCCGAAACCCAGGGAATAATAAACAAGGCAAACATTGCCAAGATGAAGGACGGCGTGATTATTCTGAACAATTCTCGCGGCCCGCTGATCGTGGAGCAGGATCTCTGCGACGCGCTGAATTCCGGGAAAGTCTATGCCGCCGGCCTTGATGTCGTTTCCACGGAGCCGATCAGGGGCGATAACCCGCTCCTCAAGGCGAAGAACTGCCTGATAACCCCTCATATCTCCTGGGCTCCGAAGGAGAGCCGCGGCCGTCTTATGGATATCGCAGTAGACAACCTCAGAAAGTTCCTGGACGGCACTCCCGTCAACGTTGTAAACCCGTAAGGGAACATATAGGAGATACATAAAGGCGCGCCGGATGTTCCGGCGCGCTTTTTTCACAGACAGAGAAACGGGACTGCCGCGTGATGCGGCAGCCCCGTGAAAGTCTTGCTGTGCTATTCCCCTTGGAAGCGGGATTTGGGGGTATAGGAGGTGTGAAGGAGCTCGTGGGCCTTGTGACTGCCGGGCTTTTCGAGGAAGGAGTCGTAAAGCTCCTTGATAACGGGGTTGTCGTGGGATTTCCGCAGCGGCATATCGGCATCCTGATTGTACAGGGCTTTGGCACGAAGCGCCTTGAGGTCCACGTTGTTGCGGATTGAGGCGGGCTGTATGGGCTGGCCGCCGCCGTTGACGCAGCCGCCGGGGCAGGCCATGACTTCGACGAACTGGTAATTTTTCTCGCCGTTTTTGATGGACTCCAGGACTTTCTTCGCGTTCTTGAGGCCGGAGGTCGCGGCGACGTTGAGCGTAAGCCCGCCGACCGTATAGGTGGCCTCTTTGACGGCATCGGTGCCGCGGACGTCCTTGAATTCGACGGGGGCTCCGGGATCGCCGGTGAGCCACTCGGCCGCCGTGCGGAGAGCGGCCTCCATGACGCCGCCAGTCGCGCCGAAGATAACGGCGGCACCGGTGGATACGCCGAGAGGAGCGTCGTACTTCTCGTCGGGCAGGTTCGTAAAGTCTATGCCGGCACGCTCGATCATGCGCGCCAGCTCACGGGTCGTGAGGGCAACGTCGACGTCCTGTATTCCGTCTCTGCCCATCTCCGGACGAGCGCACTCATACTTCTTCGCGGTGCAGGGCATGATGCTGACGACGAACATATTCTTCGGATCGATGCCGAGCTTCTGGGCATACCAGCTCTTGGCGACCGCGCCGAACATCTCCTGAGGCGATTTGCAGGAGGAGAGGTTGTCGATGAATTCGGGGTAGTAGTGCTCGCAGTAGTTGATCCAGCCGGGCGAACAGGAGGTGATGAGGGGCAGCTTGCCGCCGGTCTTGATGCGCTCGACCAGCTCGGTCGCCTCCTCGAGTATCGTGAGGTCCGCCGAGAAATCGGTGTCGAACACGTCGTCAAAGCCGAGGCGGCGGAGAGCGGCGACCATCTTGCCCTCGACATTCGTGCCGATCGGCATGCCGAAGGCCTCGCCGAGAGTCGCGCGGGTGGCGGGAGCCGTCTGGACGACCACGCGCTTTTCGGGGTCGGCGAGAGCGGCCCAGACCTCGCCGGTCTGATCTTTCTCGTACAGCGCGCCGGTCGGGCAGGCGACGATGCACTGACCGCAGGAGACGCAGGCCGAGGTATTCAGAGGCTCGTCGAAGGTGCAGCCGATGTGCGTGTTGAAGCCGCGCTTGTTGACGCCGATAACCGCGGCGTCCTGATTTTTATCGCAGACCGCGACGCAGCGGCGGCAGAGCACGCATTTGGAGTTGTCACGCACCATATGGGTAGCGCTGTCATCGATCTGCGAGGGGGTCTTGGCGCCGTCGAACTTCTTCTCGTCGTCGACCCCGTAGTCGCGGCAGAGCTTCTGGAGCTCACAGTTCCCGGAGCGGACGCAGGTGAGGCATTCGCGGCGGTGGTTCGAGAGCAGAAGCTGAAGATTGGTTTTGCGTGCCTCAAAGACCTTCTTGCTGTTCGTGATGACCTCCATGCCCTCCGTTACGGGGAACACGCAGGCGGCGTTGAGCTTCGGGGAGCCCTTGATCTCGACCACGCACATGCGGCATGCGCCGATCTCGTTGATATCCTTGAGGTAGCAGAGAGTGGGGATATCGATATTTGCCTCTCGGGCGGCCTGCAGTATCGTTGTGCCTTCGGGCACGCTTACGGGCGTCCCGTTGATTTTAAGATTGATCGTTTTCATATCTGTTTCCTCCTCTCCTTATTTTCTGTAGATCGCGCCGAACTTGCAGCCGTCCAGGCAGGCGCCGCACTTGATGCACTTCTGGGCGTCTATGACATGGACCTTCTTGACCTCGCCCGTGATGGCGTTCGCCGGGCAGTTGCGTGCGCAGAGGGTGCAGCCCTTGCACTTCTCCGGGTCTATCGTGTAGGTCAGCAGCTTCTTGCAGACGCCTGCCGGGCAGCGCTTCTCCCTTATGTGCGCCTCATACTCGTCGCGGAAGTAGCGCAGAGTTGAGAGCACGGGGTTCGGGGCCGTCTGGCCGAGGCCGCAGAGGGCGTTCTCCTTGATGTAGTAGCATAGCTCCTCGAGCCTGTCGATATCCTCCATCTCGCCGTTGCCGGAGGTGATCTTTTCGAGAATCTCAAGAAGGCGGCGCATGCCGACGCGGCAGGGCGTACACTTCCCGCAGCTCTCGTCGACCGTGAATTCAAGGAAAAATCTCGCGATATCCACCATGCAGTTGTCCTCGTCCATGACGATCATTCCGCCGGAGCCCATAATGGAGCCGATGGAAATGAGGTTGTCGTAGTCGACGGGGAGGTCGAGATACTGGGCGGGGATGCAGCCGCCGGACGGGCCGCCGGTCTGGACGGCCTTGAACTTCTTGCCGTTCGGGATGCCGCCGCCAATCTCCTCGATAATCTCGCGCAGGGTCGTGCCCATCGGAATCTCGACCAGACCGGTGTGGTTGATCTTGCCGCCGAGCGCGAAGACCTTCGTCCCCTTGGACTTCTCGGTGCCCATCGAGGCGAACCACGCGGCGCCGTTTCTTATGATGCGGGTGACGTTCGCGAAGGTCTCGACGTTGTTTATGATGGTGGGCTTTCCGAACAGGCCCTTGACTGCCGGGAACGGAGGACGCGGACGCGGGTCACCGCGCTTGCCCTCAATGGAGTTCAGGAGCGCCGTCTCCTCGCCGCAGACGAAAGCGCCGGCGCCGAGGCGGATGTCGATGTCGAAGTCGAAGCCCGTGCCGAGGATATTCTTGCCGAGAAGGCCCTCTTCCCTCGCCTGGGCAATCGCGATTCTCAGGCGCTTGACCGCGATCGGATACTCCGCGCGGACGTAGATATAGCCGTGGCTGGAGCCTATGGCGTAGCCGGCTATCTCCATCGCCTCAAGCACACAGTGGGGGTCGCCCTCAAGAACGCTTCTGTCCATGAACGCGCCCGGGTCGCCCTCGTCGGCGTTGCAGCAGACGTACTTGTCGCCCGCGGGCTGATTCGCGGCGAACTCCCACTTCTTCCCGGTGGGGAAGCCGCCGCCGCCGCGGCCACGGAGACCGGACGCCGAAATTTCCTTTATGACGTCCTGAGGCGTCATCTCGGTGAGCACCTTCGCAAGCGCCATATAGCCGTCGTACGCGATGTACTCCCTGATGTTTTCGGGATCAATCACGCCGCAGTTCTGCAGAGCGACGCGCTTCTGCTTGCGGTAGAAATCCGTGTTGTCAAGGCTGAGGATCGTATCCTCCGCCACGGTCTCGGTGTAGAGAAGGCGCTTCACGAGCCTGCCCTTGAGCAGATGTTCGGAGACGATCTCCTTCACGTCGTCCAGCTTGACCTGAGAGTAGAACGCGCCCTCGGGGTATACCACGACGACAGGACCCAGCGCGCACAGGCCGAAGCAGCCCGTGTGGATGACCTTGACCTCGTCCTTGAGGCCAGCCGCCTCAATTTCAGACTCAAATGTATCAAAGATCTTGTCGCTTCCGGAGGAATGACAGCCTGTACCGCCGCAAACGAGGACATGTGAACGTACCATTCTTTTCCCTCCTCCTTAGTTTGCGCTGGCGCCGATGGTGTATTCCGCCACCGGGCTGCCGTTTACCACATGCTGTGCGAATATCTTCGGAACCTTCTCGGGGGTCATGTGAACATATGTCGTCTTTGTGCCGTCCGCGTCGAATATCTCGACCACCGGCTCAAACTGGCAGATGCCGATGCAGCCTGTCTGCGCAACGATGACGTCCGTCAGCTTGCGCGTCTCGACTTCCCTGACGCAGGCCGCCAGCACTGGACGTGCGCCAGCCGCTATGCCGCAGGTTGCCATCCCAACGACGATGCGCATCCGGTATTCGCCGTCTCTGCGCACGCCGATCTTGTCCTTCATCTCGTCGCGCAAAGCCTGAAGTTCTGCTAAACTCTTCATTTCTGGACTACCTCCTGTTTTATGGAAGGCCCTTGGGGCTCTTCCTGAATGTTTGTTAAGCGTCATGACCGCTTAGCAGCTCACCTGTGTTCTCCGCCAAAAATTCCCGTATGAACTGAGAAACTTTGGGGTCGCTAAGCTCGATTCCGCCAAGAATACGCCGGAATTCGCGCGTATCCAGCGTCAATTCCTCGTTTTCAAAGCGGCGTGTGTATAAAAAGTCTATCTGCGGATTGCACTGTACCAGAGTGCAGATCGTCTCATTGATGTCGCCGAGCGGCATCCGGTCGATACTTGAACGCACAAAGTCGGCTGTTACGACCGTCCCTTTTCCTACGGTACTGCGGATTTCCAGCTTTCCGCCGGTAAGCTCCGCGGCAAGCTTAAAGAAGGGAACGCCCAGCCCGACCTTCCTTGTGGTCCTGGTGGTGAAAAACGGATCGGTGACGTTTTTCACCTGTTCCTCCGTCATGCCGCAGCCGTTGTCGGTGATGACGACGGAGAGAAGGTCCTTGGAGGGACTCTCATCGACCCTTATCTCGACCAGCGTCGCGCCCGCTCTTACAGAGTTTTCCGCAACGTCCAGTATGTTCATGGAAAGCTCCTGCATCATAGACAAGACACCTCGGAAACGGGTTTATTTGCATGCGGCCAGAATGCCGTCCAGCTGCTCGGGTGTAACCTTGCCGTGGACTTCCTCATTTATGCTCAGGACAGGCGCAAGTCCGCAGGCACCCATGCAGCGGCAGGCGTCCAATGAAAACTTTCCGTCCGGCGTGCAGCCGCCGTCCTCGACGCCGAGCTTCTCCTTGAGCTTCGCGTAGATTTCACCTGAGCCCTTGACATAGCAGGCGGTTCCCAGACATACGGAAATCGCGTATTTCCCCTTTGGATTGAATGCAAACTGCGAATAGAAGGTTGCGACGCTGTAGACACTCTCCGAAGAAACATTCATCTCGGTGGCTATGACCTGAATGACGTCTTCAGGCAGATAGCCGTAGATTTCCTGTGCGGCCTGCAGCGCCTGGACCAGCGAGTGATCCCCACGCAGTGCCGCTATGCTTTCGTGGAGCCTCTTGTCCTGTTCGGGCGTCCCCACTAAAGCACTTGTGCATGTTTTGCATGACATTTTGCGATTCCTCCATTATCATTTTTATATACTGCTGTTTTATATAAAGAATATTAACGCCATATTGTCTCGCCGAAAATATATATAACACATACAGAGGTGTTTTTCCACAGTATTTTATTGCTATAATACATTTGAGAATCGGGTCATTGTTTTACCGGCCACGGCATGCTATAATACCGTAAGGATACTATAATACCGTAAGGCGAAAATCTGCGGAGCAAACTTTTATACCGATATGTCAAATTCTCATATGGGGGTAATATTATGCTACTAAGCGAAATCCAGAATATCCTGGATGCCGAGCTTCTTGTCGGAGAGAATATGCTCGGCACCGACGTGCGCGCCGCCTGCGGCAGCGACATGATGAGCGACGTTCTGGCGTTTGTTAAGGACCAAGCTGTTCTTATAACCGGGCTGCTGAACCAGCAGGCAATCAGGACGGCGGCGATGATGGATATGGTCTGTGTCGTGTTTGTGCGCGGCAAGCGACCCGACAGTGACATCCTTGAGATCGCAAGGGAAAGCGGAATTGCGGTCATGACGACCACCCACAGAATGTTTACAGCGTGCGGACTTCTTTATCAGGCGGGACTGAACGGAGGCTTGAAGATAAGATGAGCGGCAACTGCCTCCATTATCACTATGTGGTGCCGGGTGACGACTTTACTCAGGCGGGTATGGCGTCAAGTGCTGTGAAGCAGATACTGAAACAGTTGGGACTTGATCCGCAAATAGTGAGAAGAATGTCAATATCTCTCTATGAGGGAGAGATCAATATGGTAATCCACGCGGGCGGCGGGGAAATTGATGTCGGCATTGATGACGAAGAAATCACGGCCGTGCTGACAGACCAGGGCCCCGGTATCGAGGACATAGAGCTTGCTATGCAGGACGGCTGGTCGACGGCGACAGAGCAGGTAAGAGGCTTGGGCTTCGGTGCGGGTATGGGGCTTCCCAACATGAAAAAGTACTCCGACGACCTCAAAATCGACACAATCGTGGGTGCCGGAACGACCGTGACAATAAAGGTCAAAATCAATAACAGCAAAACAGAATAACCGTACATAATTTTGGAGGCCGGAAATGTCTGATTATTTTCACTCCGTAACGCTGGACAAGAGCGCCTGCCGGGGCTGCATAACCTGCGTCAAGCGCTGCCCGACTGAGGCGATACGCGTCCGCAACGGAAAAGCTCAGATCATAGGCGAACGCTGCATAGACTGCGGCGAGTGCATACGCGTATGTCCTCATCACGCGAAACTGGCGGTAACAGATCCGCTCAGCGAGATCGCGCGTTTTAAATACAAGGTCGTTCTTCCGCCGCCGTCTCTTTTTGGGCAGTATAAAAGGCAGGAAGATCTGGAGCTTATACGCTCCGCGCTTTACGAGCTCGGTTTTGACGCCATTTATGAGGTTGCCGCGGCCGCGGAGCTGGTCTCGGACGCAACGCGCCGGATGATGGAACAGGGAAAACTCAATAAGCCCGTCATCTCCTCGGCCTGTCCCGCTGTGCTGAGACTCATACGCATACGTTTCCCGAATCTTCTGGAAAACGTGCTGCCGCTGTCGGCACCGATAGAGGTCGCAGCCCGGTTTGCCCGCGAAAAGGCAATCAAAGACACCGGACTTAAATCGGAGGAGATAGGCATAGTATTCATAACCCCATGCCCCGCGAAAGCTACCGCTATAAAAAACCCTATGGGCACGGAAAAGAGCGGCGTCGATCTTGCGGTCTCCGTGAGCGAAATATATCCTGCCCTGCTTTCCGCCATGAACAAGTGTGCCAAAGAGGGGGTCGGGCGGGAAAACGCCCAGAGCGGACGGACCGGACTTGGATGGGGAAACAGCGGGGGTGAAGCGGCGGCTACCTTCACAATGCGTTATCTTGCCGCCGACGGGATAGAAAATGTTATCAAGGTGCTCGAGGAAATGGAGGACGACCGCCTCTCAGACCAGGACTTTGTGGAGCTCAACGCCTGCCCGGCCGGTTGCGTCGGAGGCGTACTGAATATTGAAAACCCGTATGTTGCCATGACAAGGATGAAACAGCTGCGAAATTACCGTCCCGTGGCCTGCAACAATATCGAGGGGGATGACATCCCGCCGGAACTGCTGTGGGACGAGGAGGTTACGCCTGCGACGGCGCTGCGCCTCGATCCCTCACCGCAGAATTCCATGAGGATGATGCGGGAGATAGAGGAAATTGAGTCACGTCTTTACGGACTGGACTGCGGGTCCTGCGGAGCGCCCTCGTGTCGCGCTCTGGCGGAGGACATCGTCCTCGGATATTCAACGGAGGACGCATGCATATATCTGCTCAAGGACAAGGTCGAGGCCGTGCGCTCGAGCATGCTTTCGCTGAAGCTAGAAAGCAGAGACAAAAGCGGGGAAAAACAATGATTGTAAAAGAACTGAGTGAAAAGCTAGGCTGGGAGCTGGCCTGCGGCGGTGGCGAACGCGAGATATCCGGAGGAATTTACTGCTGCGACCTCCTGTCCATCGTGATGGGCAGAGCGCCGGCCGGAAGTCTCTGGATAACTGTAATGGGAAACGTCAACGCGATGGCGGTGGCTACTCTGGCCGACACCGCATGCGTGGTGCTTGCGGAGAGAATGCCGCTGGACGCGGAGGCGGTCGCGGGTGCAGCCAAGGGGGGGGTGACCGTCCTGCGGACCGAGCTACCCGTATTTGAGGCGGCCCGTGAAGCGGCCAGGCTTTTGAATCTGGACTGAGAAGAGTGTGAAGCGATATGCCGCACTACGCATATGATCTGCATATTCACAGTTGCCTGTCACCCTGCGGCGATGAGTCGATGACTCCGCCGAATATCGCGAACATGGCTGTCATCAAAGGGCTCGATATCATCGCGATAACGGACCATAACAGCGCGCGCAACGCCGGGGCGGTGATGCGCGCCGCGGCCAGGCTCCCTCTGACAGTTATTCCGGGGATAGAGGTGACGACGGCTGAGGAAATCCATGTGGTCTGCCTTTTCCCGGATATAGAGAGAGCGGAAAGCGCCGGAGAAGAGCTTGAAAAGCACCTTCCGCCGATCAAGAATCGCCCGGAATACTTCGGAGAACAGAGAATTATGGACGAAAATGAGGAACTCAGGGGCCTTTTCCCCCTGCTTCTTCCGAACGCACTGGGTATCTCCATCGATGCGCTTCCGAAACTCGTCGGCAATTTCGGGGGCATCTGCTACCCCGCGCATATTGACAGGCAGACAAACAGCATTCTGTCGGTGTTTGGCTATTTGCCGGATACGCCCGAATTTCCCGCACTGGAAGTCCGAAGACCCGAAAAATTCTTTGAAAACGGGGAGAACAGACACTACATGGACGCGCATGTCATCATTACTTCTTCGGATGCCCACCAGCTTGCCGATATATCGGAGAGAGAACACTTCCTGGAGCTTAAGGCACCGACTTTTGAAGCCCTGCGTAAAGCCCTGACGGGAATTTAAAACGTTTGGGATGTTATAACATCCTGCACCTATTTTACTACAAACTGTGTGTAATGTCAAAGCAAGATGAAGCGGCATTTCGCCGGATTGACAGTTTTGTAACAAATTATAAATCAATATTTTCCTATTGAAAAACAGATTATATAATATTTATCAATTTGATCTCATATCTTGTCAACGAAAGTAGACAAAACTGTAAAATGTGTATAAAATATACAGCGGAGCACCTGCCTGGCGTTCCGCTGCTTTTATATTGCCGCAATATCAGAATATCGATGTGATGAGCATGACAACGGAGAGGGCAATCAGAATTATTATTGTCGCCCAGCCGATGATGTTGACGAGCTTGTTGTTCGTATATTCTCCCATTACGTCTTTTTTATTGATGATGATCATCATACAGAGCAGGACGACTGGCAGAAGTACGCCGTTTATACGCTGCGACCAGAGGGAGATGGCCATGAGCGGCGAACTCGGGATGAGAATGATCCCCGCGCCGATAATTATTATCAATGTGTAGAGCCAGTAGAACTGGGGGGCCTCATCCCACTTTTTGTCTATGCCTGCTTCGTATCCGAAAGCCTCGCAGACATAGAACGCCGTCGCGACCGGCAGTATGACGGCGGAGAATATGGCCGCTATAAAGAGTCCGAACCCGAAGACCTGAGAGGCAAGCGCTCCCGCCAGAGGCCTGAGGGCAATGGCCGCGTCGCTTGCGTCATGTATCTGAGTACCCACCCCGTTTACGTACATTGTAGAACCGCAGGCAACCATGATGAAAAAGGCTACGGCTACAGTCGCGATGCAGCCGACCAGAACGTCAATAACGGTAAATTTGTAGTTTTTTATCGTCAGCCCCTTTTCTATGACTGACGACTGCATATAGAACTGCATCCACGGGGCGATGGTGGTGCCGATAAGCCCGATAACAGTAGAGATATAGCCGAAATTCATGTCCATTTCGGGATGGAGCATAGCTTTTGAAACGGCGTTCCAGTCCGGCTTCGCCAGAAATGCGGAAACCACGTATACCAGCAAACAGACGCTGAACATAAGAAATATTTTTTCCGCCGAGCGGTAAGTCCCTTTCACAACCAGCAGCCAGATAGCCACGGCAACTATCGGAACCGAGAGATACTTGCTTATGCCGAAAATACCCATGCTGCTCGCAACGCCCGCAAATTCCGTCGTTGTGTTCAAAATATCCGCTCCGAGCAGGAAGATGAATATGAAGAAGGTCGTTTTCACTCCGGCATTTTCCCGAATGAGATCGGCAAGGCCTTTGCCTGTGACGATACCCATGCGGGCGTTCATCTCCTGTACGATGAAAAGCACGATAAACGCCGGTATGAGCGTCCATAAAAGTTTAAAACCATAGGTCGCGCCGGCGACGGAATATGTCGTTATACCGCCCACATCGTTGTCGACGCTGCCCGTAATGATTCCGGGCCCTAAAATTGCGAGAAAAATCAGGAAATTTCTCCAGAAGCTGTTTTTTTTCTCTTTTGCATTCACCATTTTCCTCACCTCTTTTACATGATGCTCCTTCTCCTTGATTTAAGCAGAGAATACACAACATCGTCTATTATAACCATTCCGAGAAGAACCATGTCCTCGTCCACTACCGGAACGGCAAGCAGATTGTACTTCGATATGATCTCCGCAATTTCATCGATCTCATCCGTGTCTCGGACAAAGATGACCTTTGAGTTCATGATCTCGTCCAGCCTGGTGTGCGGCTCGGCTACGACGATATCCCTCAGAGTGACGGAAGCGATGAGATGCTCTGTCTCATCCACTACATTGAGCAGATAGATACAGCTCGCCTCAGGCTTTTGTTTTCTGAGGTCTCTGATGACATCCTCAATGGTGAGGCTGCTGTTGTAGGAGATGAAGTCGGTGGTCATTATGCTGCCGACCTCGTCGTCGTCATATTCCATGAGCATACGGACTTCGTCGGAGGCTTCGCGCTGCATCTCGGAGAGAAGCTTCTCCGCTTTGCTGTCCGACATCTCCTCGAGTATGTCGGCAACCTCGTCCGCAGGCATTTTTTCGAGCAGATCCGCGGCTTTTTCAACAGGCATGCTGTCTATGACCTTGAGCTGGGCGTCCGTCTCCAGCTCCTCAAGAACGTCGGCGGCTTTTTCCTCATTTAGGGAGGAGAAGACCTCAGCCTGCATTTTCGCGTCCAGGTCCTCAATGATATCCGCGAGATCCGAAACATGGAGAGTCTCAAGCTTTGAGTAGGGCTTCGAGAGCTTGATGCCCGAGTGGCCGATATCAACGGTCTCGACCTCGTCCCAGAGTATCAGCTTATTCGGGAGACTGGCGTTGAAAAGGCCGTAGATACGTTTTAAAGGCTTTGCGATACCTATCCTTCTTAGCAGACCCTCGGTGCCGACGTCGACAGCGATGACGAAGGTGCCGGTAGACATCACGGCAAGGCGCAGATCGTTGACCCTGACAAGTTTTCTGCCGTTTATATCAACGAGCTGTCTGTCCAAAACATGCCGTTTGAGATAAAGTGTGTTTTCCTTAAGGCCGTGAAGTACGCTGATGCTGCCGCAGTTAAAGACAAATTGCCCCTTAACCTCGGTCACGGTGACATTTGAAGAGTCGATAATCAGCGTTTTTCTCCCGCTTTTCATTTCGTATGCGATGACCTGAGGCTTGCCGGACTCAACGTCTACGACAAGGTCGCTGATACGACCCATGACCTCGCCCGACTCGGAATAAACTCTCTTCCTCAGAACTCTGCTCAAATAAAAAATTGTTTCTGATAACATAAAATTCCCTCCGTTCTCTGGCAGACGGAGGGAATTGGGAGACATGTATAATAGACCTAATTTTAAACACTTAAAATTAGATGGAAAATCCCTTCGCCGCCATATTTTAAAAATAGATTGCCACCACTAGGGTCTGCGTCCATTGCAAAAATAACCTCCTGTATAAAAATCGTAAAAAATAAACCTTTGCCGATACTTGAACACGGCAAAGGTACAATATAATGATCACTTGTCCCGTTCAAGTTTTAGCTCTGCAAGGCGATGAAACTGCACTAGGTTATGCCTTGATAATCGACATATCCTGTTAACCTTCTAGGGATGTCTCCATTCCTTCGCGGCAGCAGTCCGTATCCTTGCGGTAGCCTCACCTACCGAGTTATATTTACTTTAGAATCATTATAATACCTCATTTTTCTAATATCAAGTATATTCGCTAAAATAAATCCTAGTATTTATCCTGTTATCCCTTTTCAGAGGAACAACAGGATTATCTTTTTCTATATAATATTGAAAGCGCTCAGTATCCCTATGCAGACGAGCAGCAGGCCGCTTACGAAGTCGGCCGAAATATTGAGCTTTTTGCTGATTACCCTGCCGGTCAGAAATGCGGCCAGATTCATTGGGATCGAGAGGGCGAGAAAGGCCAGCGCAAGCTTGGCCGCGCCGCCCCCGAAGGCTCCGGTGCCGACGCTGACCCCGCCCGCGAAGTCCTCAACGCCCGCGCCGAAGAGGATAAGCAGCAGATCCGCCTCACCGAGGCCGCCATTTTTCGAAACGAAGGAGGCAATGAGTATTCTTATGCCGACCGCCGTAAGAACGGCGGAGCTGATATATCTGCCCACAGTGCCGAAAAGACTGTTCATGGCGCTTCCCACCGTGAAGCCCGCCAGCGAAAAGAAACAGTGGAAGAGCGCGAAGGAAACAGCCAAGAGCATAAGCGAGGCGGGTTTCCTGAGATAGGACCCCATATTCATGGAAACAATGGCGATTTCAAGGTTCAGCGTTATGACCAGAATGGAAAGCTCGATAATGTCCAAAGAATTCACCTGCTGACCAGAGTTGTTATACTCCAATCCTATTTGCGCGGAGAGCGGATAATTACCTTTTTTGATTCCTGTGCACCCGTAATTGACAGCCGTGCTAGAATATTGGCATTAGAGAACGGGAGGAAAAGAGATGAAAGTCGCGCTTATAAACGGACAGAACCATAAGGGTTCGACCTACCGAATGGGAAGGATGCTTGCGGAAAAGCTGGCGCCTCCGGAGAATATCTCGGAGCTTTTCCTGCCGCGTGACCTGCCGCAGTTCTGCTGCGGTTGCACCGCCTGTATCATGAAGGACGAGAAGCTGTGTCCTCACTATTCGTATGTCGCACCGATAGCCGGAATTATTGACGCCGCGGACGTGATTATTCTGGCCTCGCCGGTCTATGTGTTTCACGCTACCGGCTCGATGAAGGCTTTTCTCGACCACTTCGCCTATCGCTGGATCGTCCACCGTCCCGAGGAGAAGATGTTCGCAAAGCAGGGGGTCTGTCTGACTACGGCCGCGGGCGGCGGGATGAGATCGGCCTGCAGGGATATGAAGGACAGCTTGTTTTTCTGGGGGGTCGGCAAGATTTACAGCTATGGCATCGCTGTTTTTGCCGCCTCATGGGATAATGTGCCGGAAAGGAAAAAGGCGGCCATAGACAGGAAAACGAGCAAGCTTGCGGCCAAAATCAACGGAAGGACGGGAAAAGTGAGCCCTTCGTTAAAGACAAAAGTATATTTCAATATCATGAGGAAACTCAATAAAAAAGCATGGAACCCGGTAGATGTGGAATACTGGAAAGAGAAGGGCTGGTGGGATTCAAAAAGGCCCTGGTAAAAATTAAAGCAAACTATTTCTTGACATTGCATCTTTTCGTGATAGACTAAAACTTACAACTTAATAATCTGTTATTTAATGATGGAGGCGCGAGGGTCATCAGTAACCGTGGGGAGTTCAGAGCTGCCGCGGGCGAAAGGGGCCATCGCCGAAGCATTGAAAGCACAACGTTGTGCCGACGGTGCTGGGCTGCGGGAGAATATGTCGCAGACTGTCACGAAAGTGGAGAGCTGTCATTGGTTCTTTGAGCGGAGAATATCCGTCTCTTGTAACATACTTATACCAATCTGTGTATGGCCATGATTTCTTTTCATAAAAGAGATCATGGTTTTTTTATCAGTAAAATTAGGAGGAAAAATGATGAAAAGGATTACTGCAATACTGCTTGCGCTTATGCTGCTTTTAAGCCTCGGTGCCTGCTCGTCCGGCGCGGGCACCGCGAGCCCCTCAGCTTCGGCGGCGTCACCCTCGGCGGCGGCATCCGCGGCCGCGACCAAATCAGGAGTTGAGGACGGAACCCTCACGGTAGCGATGGAATGCGCCTACGCGCCCTATAACTGGGCTCAGACGGACGACTCGAACGGCGCGGTGGCAATCAAGGGAGAGAGTGGCAAATACGCAAACGGCTATGACGTCATGATGGCCAAGAAGATTTGCGAGGCCAACGGCTGGAAGCTTGAGATCGTTGCCCTTGACTGGAATTCGCTTGTCCCGGCAGTGCAGACCGGACAGGTCGACGCGGTAATCGACGGCCAGTCGATGACGGCCGACCGCATGCAGCAGGTCGATTTCGCGGGCCCTTATCTCTATGCGTCTATCGTCTGCCTGACGCTCAACAACAGCAAGTTCGCAGGCGCAAAGGGCCTTTCGGACCTCTCCGGCGGCACCTGCACTTCTCAGCAGGGCACCATATGGTATGAATCCTGCCTGCCTCAGATCAAGGGCGCGAAGGTCCAGACCGCAGCGGAGGACGCTCCCGCTATGCTGATGGCTCTTGAGAGCCACGCAGTAGATTTTGTCTGCACCGACGTGCCGACCGCAAAAGGTGCGGTCGCGGTATACCCCGACATGAAAATACTGGACTTTTCAACTGGCAGCGACAACTTCAAGGTTGACGAAGGCGAAGTAAACCTCGGCATCTCTGTCCAGAAGGGTAATACGACTTTGAAGGATGCCATCGATAAGGTTCTGAAGACCATGACGAAGGATGACTTTGACAAGCTGCTCAATCAGGCAATCTCTGTCCAGCCCATTTCGACCAACGGCTGATCCCCGGGGCTTGTCCCCGATTACACAGAAGGGAGAATAAGTCGATATGAGCAGATTTGCCCAGCTTGGCATCGACATGGTAAAACTATGGAGCCTATACGGCAGCAGCTACCTGCAGGGCGTCTGGAAAACGGTTTCTCTGGCTGTCATCTGTACGGCCGTGGGCTGTGTCATCGGATTTATCTGCGGTATCCTCCAGACCATACCCTGCACGAAGAAGGACAACGTTTTTAAGCGCTTCATAGTTGCCCTGATCAAGATTCTGGTGAGAATATATGTGGAGGTTTTCAGAGGCACGCCGATGATACTCCAGTCCATTTTCATCTTTTACGGCTTGCCGTATTTTACGAACAACGCGGTTCATTTTTCAAGCATGTGGCTGGCTGCCTTTACTGTTGTTTCCATCAACACCGGCGCGTATATGGCGGAGTCTGTGAGAGGAGGAATTCTCTCGATAGACGTTGGCCAGAACGAAGGGGCCAAGGCAATCGGCATGACGCATTCCCAGACCATGCTGAACGTGATCCTGCCGCAGGCCCTGAGGAATATCATGCCGCAGATCGGCAACAACCTGATAATAAACCTCAAGGACACCGCAGTTATGTTTGCTATCGGCTACACCGAGCTGTTTGCCGTACACAGACAGGTAGCGGGAGCGACCTACCTTTATTTCCCGTCCGCCACTATCGAAATGATCCTGTATCTCACGCTGACCCTTATCAGCTCCTTCCTGCTTCGCTGGTGGGAGAACAGAATGGATGGAAGCGACAGCTACGATCTTGCCACAAAGGACACGCTGGCCCACACCAGCGGGCTTGTGCACTTTCCGGGAAATAAGGAAAAAGTAAGCAAAACCGGAAACCTGAACCTCGACAAAAATGAGAGGGGGCGCTGAGCTGTGGACGATAAGATTTTACAGATTAACCACCTTTCGAAGTCGTTCGGGAACAACGAGGTGCTGCGCGACATAGATTTTTCTGTGAGCACTGGCGACGTCATAAGCATAATCGGCGCTTCCGGCTCGGGAAAATCAACGCTCCTGCGCTGTATCAACCTGCTCGAGGATCCGACCTCGGGCCAGATTATGTACCACGGCAGGGATATCACCGAACGAGGTTTCCGCATTCCCGCCTACAGGGCAAAGGTCGGCATGGTGTTTCAGAGTTTTAACCTGTTTGCCAACCTGACCGTTCTGGAGAACTGCATGGTCGGCCAGCAGAAGGTCCTCAGGAGAGGAAAAAGCAGTGCCGAAAAGACCGCGAAGGAATTTCTTGAGAAGGTCGGTATGCTGCCCTATGTCAACGCGAAGCCGCGGCAGATATCAGGCGGGCAGAAGCAGCGCGTCGCGATTGCCCGCGCGCTTGCGATGGAGCCCGAGGTGCTTCTCTTCGACGAGCCGACGAGCGCGCTCGACCCTCAGATGGTCGGAGAGGTTCTGGACGTCATGCATACGCTTGTGCAGGAAGGCATTACGATGCTCGTCGTCACACACGAAATGGCGTTTGCTCGTGACGTTTCGAGCAAGACGGTTTTTATGAAGGACGGCGTGATATGCGAGATGGGACCTCCGGAGCAAATTTTCGGAAGTCCCGAAAAGCAGGAAACCAAAGACTTTCTGGCGAGGTTCTTTAATCGTTAATACAAATAATGCGGATAAATGTGCTGAGGGGCTTTCCCTCCTCAGCACATTTTTGTTGACAAAAAACTGAATTTCGGTTATCATTATCTCGCTTCGAAATAACGGAAACTGAATAGTTTTTTATGGCAAAGAAGCCAATAATACCTTGGGTATTATTGGCTCTTTTTTTGTTCAGATGGAAGGAGTGATTTTCAGAAATGGATCACGGAGATGTCGCATGGATTCTGACTTCGTCGGCACTGGTACTTATTATGACGCCGGGACTGGCGTTTTTCTACGGCGGACTGGTAAAAAGAAAAAATATCATAAACACGATACTTTCTTCGATCATACTTATGGGGCTTGGTTCGATTCTCTGGGTGATCATAGGTTTTTCCCTTTCCTTCAGCGGGGACATTGGGGGAATCATAGGAAACCTGCATTGGGTCGGACTTGATTTCAACACGCTGACGGATATGACACTGGCGTATCCCAATACGCTTGCCTTCGCAATTTTCCAGATGATGTTTGCCATTATTACTCCTGCGCTTATTACCGGGGCCGTCGCCGAGAGAATGAAGTTTTCGGCTCTGGTGGTGTTCGCTTCACTCTGGTCCATCATAGTGTATTATCCTCTTGCGCATATGGTCTGGGGCGGAGGTCTTCTGTTCAGACTTGGTGCGGTCGATTTCGCAGGCGGCGATGTCGTCCATATCAGCTCGGGAGTCAGCGCACTAGTCCTCGCCATCCTTCTCGGAAAGCGCAAGAATACCGGCAGAGCAACCTACCATCCGCATAACGTGCCCTTTGTCATACTTGGTGCGTCCCTGCTTTGGTTCGGCTGGTTCGGCTTCAACGCCGGCAGCGCGCTCTCCTCAGGCGCGCTCGCGATACACGCGTTTATGACGACGAATACCTCGGCCGCGGCGGCGATGCTCTCATGGCTGCTCATCGAAAAGATAAAAAACGGGAAGCCCACACTGGTCGGCGCCGCTACGGGCCTCGTTATCGGACTTGTCGCTATTACTCCGGGAGCGGGTTTCGTTCCGATCTGGGCCTCTCTTATAATCGGCGGCCTAGTGAGTCCTATCTGCTACTTTTTCATCAGTGTTGTAAAACCAAAATTCGGCTATGACGACGCTCTGGACGTTTTCGGCTGCCATGGCGTCGGCGGGATCTGGGGCGGCATCGCTACAGGCCTGTTTGCGAAGAGTTCTATCAATCCCGCAGCCAAATGGGACGGCCTCGTCTTCGGAGATCCCAATCTGTTTGTCCGCCAGCTCGCCGCCATACTGCTGACGATTGCCGTGGCGGTCGCAGGCACCTTTATTGCCTATAAAGTCACCGCGCTTGTAACGAACGGAATAAAGGTTTCCAAAAAAGATGAGGACCTTGGGCTGGACTGTTCGCAGCACGGAGAATCCGCATATCCCGCATTCAATGGAATGGATTGATCTATCGGAACGGAGGTTATTGACATGAAAAAAATCGAAGCGTATATCCGGCCAGAAAAGCTTGAGGATCTCAAGGATACTTTGGGAAAATACGATGTCAATGGGATGAGCCTTTCGCAGGTGATGGGCTGCGGGAACCAGAAAGGCTGGAACAAGTTCGTACGCGGCAACGAGGTGGACTACAACTTTTTGCAGAAGATTAAGCTCGAGCTCATCGTTCCGGACGAGCAGGTCGAGGAGATAGTCGACGGAGTCATTGACGCGGCGTCCACCGGCGAGTTTGGAGACGGGAAAATATTCATTTATGATGTCAGCGACGCGATCCGCGTGAGGACCAAGGAGCGCGGCGAGTCCGCGCTGCGCTGAATTCCGCGTAATGCCTGACCGCTCTGCACGGGAAAAGGCGGGATCAGGGTAAGCTGAGGCATTTGCCCGGACCGGATAAGATCCGTACGGGAGGCCATCGGACCTCCCCTTTTCAGAGAAAAGATTGAAAGGAGCGTTGCATTTTTCGCCCCGCAGTGTTAAAATAATCAGCCAGATGCCGCTTTCGTCGGAAGCTCCGTCAATCTGCTCTCTGTGTGGTGGGACAATGTCAGACATTACAAAGCACGCGCTTGCTTCTTCCCTGAAGAAGCTTCTCGCGCAGAAACCGATCGATAAAATAACGGTAAAAGATATTGTCGAGGACTGCGGAGTAAACCGCCATACCTTTTACTATCATTTTCAGGACATATTCGAGCTTATCGAGTGGTTCTGCAACGATGAGGCGAACAGCGTCCTCGGAGCGCACAAGACCTTCGAGACCTGGAAGGAAGCATTTTACGACCTGTACGATTACCTGCACGACAACAAGGCGATAGTGATGAACGTCTACAACTCGGGCTACAGGAATTACCTCGAGCAGTACATAAGGAGTCTTGTCCGTCCCTACATCGTGGAATTCCTAAGCGCGCAGAGCGAAGGAATGAAAATCTCCCAGGAGAAGCTCGATTTCATCGCGGATACCTATACGTATGGCATCGTGAGCATCGCAATGGACTGGATCGCAAACGATATGGCCATGCGCTACGACAAATCCATGAAGTTTTTCCTGAGACTTCTGGACGGAAGCATGAAATACATGCTCCAGAAGTTTTCCGAGCAGTAACCGCACAGAAACAGGCTTGTTGGCCAAAATTTAGCCGTTTTTCAGAATATGGCCAATATTGCAACACAAAGCAGCAGTATGGCAAATAATACAGCAGTTCAAGCACCGTGTCGAATTTTTCGCCACGGCGCTTTTTTTTGCCCATGTTCAATTTGAAATTTGCGCGCTATTCTTAGCCCATTCTAATCGAAATAAGAGCTTTCAGCGGAAATCGTCGGAAAGGTGCGTGAGCGAAGGGATATTCGCGGCAGGCTGCCGCAGGCAGGCAAATGTTTAATTTCTCGAAAAGAGGGTTGTCTTTTGAAGCATTTTGCAAGATTTGTAGTTAAGAAAAAATGGCTCGTATTGGTTGTCGCGCTGCTTCTTGCCGGCTTGTCCGTATTCGGCGTCATAGGGACGAAAATCAACTATGATATTCTGACCTATCTGCCCAAGGACCTCGGATCGGTCATCGGAGAGCAGCATCTCGACAGCGACTTTAATATTGCGAGCACCGCAATGGTAACGGTCAAAAACATGAACAACAGCGACGTCATCAAGCTGAAAAACAATATTTCTAAGATAGACGGCGTCAGGAATGTCTACTGGATTGACAGCATTGCCGATCTCAGCATCCCCAAGGAGGTGCTGCCGGAAGACCTCAAAAACACGTTTTACAGCGCGAAGGGCGACGACGGGACTTTGATCCTCGTCACTTTCTCCGGCTCCACATCCTCGGAATCCACGATGAATGCGATAAGCCAGATAAAAAAGGAGCTTCAGAAGGACTGCTTTATCGGAGGACTCTCCGCGGTCGCGGAGGATACCAGAGATCTGACAAACAGGGAATTGCCGATATACATTCTGGTAGCCGTGGTGCTGGTGCTCATTGTCCTCTATCTTGGCGTCGAGTCAAACGTCGTCCCTCTGCTGATTCTGACCGGCATAGGCTGCGCGATAATATACAATTTCGGTACGAACATCTTCCTCGGGCAGATCTCCTACATAACCCAGTCGCTGGCGACGGTGCTGCAGCTGGGCGTAACGATGGACTTTTCTATCTTCCTGATACACAGATATGAGGAGGAGAGAAGCAAACAGGGCGATGTGGACGAGGCCATGATAAACGCCATCACCAAAGCTTTCGTCTCAATTTTCGGCAGCTCTCTTACGGCCATCGCGGGCTTCCTCGCCCTGTGCACCATGAGCCTTACGCTCGGGGCGGACATCGGGATAGTGATGGCCAAGGGCGTTCTGCTCGGTGTTATCAGCACCTTTACGATATTGCCCGCGCTGATACTTGTTTTCAACAGACAGGTCGAGAAATACCGGCACAGAACCTTCATACCAAAGCTGAAAAAGACCTCTTATTTTATCGTAAACCACCGCATAGCGATTCTTATCACCTTTGTAGTTTTGCTTGTTCCCTTCGTTTACGGGAGTTTTCACACGCAGCAGTATTATAACCTGATAAAATCGCTGCCGGACAGCCTCGTTTCTGTGCAGGGTACAAACAGACTCAAAAGCGACTACAACATGATGGCGACGGATTTCATACTCGTAGACGAAAAGCTCACGAGCACCGATATAAACAAGATGACAGATGAGATCAAATCGCTCGACGGCATCACGCTTGCGGCCTCCTACAAGGACTATATCGGCGACGGCATACCCACCGAGTTCCTTCCGGACGCGGTCAAAAACATTTTTGTCTCGAACGGCAGGCAGCTTGTGGTGGTAAATTCCGCCTTTGAGACCGCGACCGACCAGCAGAACGCCCAGCTTGACAAAATAAACACGATAGTCAAGTCTTATGACAGAAACGCGCTTATTACGGGTGAGGCACCGATGACAAAGGACCTCGTGACCGTAGCCGACAAGGACTTCAAGAGCGTCAATATCGCCTCCATCGCAGCGGTATTTCTGATTATTGCCATCGTTTTCGGCTCGGTTTCCATCCCCTTTGTCCTAGTCCTCACCATTGAGGCCGCGGTAACGATCAATATGGGCATTCCGTTTTTTAATGGCACGGTGTTGCCGTTTATCGCGAGCATCGTCATAGGCACGATACAGCTTGGCTCGACAATAAACTATGCCATTCTGCTCACGAACCGTTTCCGCGAGGAGCGTAGGAACGGGCTGGAGGCAAAGGAGGCGGCGCGTCTCGCGGTTGAAAAATGCTCGCACTCAATATTCTCGAGCGGCCTTGCCTTCTTCGCTGCGACCATCGGCGTCTCGCTTATCTCCGACATCAAGCTGATAAAGTGCCTGTGCCTGCTCATCTCAAGAGGCGCAATCATCAGCATGCTCACCATTCTCTTTGTTCTTCCGGCCCTGCTGATCCTGTTCTCAGGACTGATAGAGAAGACATCGCTGGGCTGGCTTCGACAGCACGGAGACGCTCGGAAAAAAACGGTAACAAAAATTACGGAGGGTGTTTGATTTGAAATTCACGATAAATAAAGCCACTAAAAAGATCGCAGTAGTGCTCTCAATGTGCCTCATTTGCGGAACGGTGGGCGGAGTCGCTTACTCGGCGGGAAATGACAGCGGGGCCGGCAGCACGGCCAAAGCTTTGAACAATGCTGATACTGCGGCTTCAGCAGCTCTTACCGCAGCGGATTCCCTCAAGTCCGAAACCGCCATAAGCAAGAACGAGACTGTCTATGTTATCGCGGACGCCTCGGGAAGCAAGCAGAACGTGATCGTCAGCGACGAGCTGAAAAATACGCTCGGCTCAAAGAGCATCACCGACAGCTCCAATCTCGCCGATATCAAAAACGTCAAGGGCTCCGAGACTTTTACAAAGAACTCCGATGGAACAATCAGTTGGGATGCCGAGGGCAACGACATTTACTATCAGGGCACGAGTGAAAAGGCCCTTCCCATGCAAGTCGCGGTGAGCTTCACGCTCGACGGAAGTCCGGTGAGTCCGGCGGATATCGCGGGAAAGAGCGGAAAGGTCTGCATCCGCTTCGACTATAAGACGGATACGGTTGCGACCGGGAATACGGAGCTTCCCTTCCTCGCGGTCACCGCTCTGACACTCGACAACAACAACTTTAAAAACGTTGTCGTCTCCAGCGGAAAGATCATTGATGACGGGAATCACAGCATCGTCGTCGGATATGCCGTGCCAGGCCTTCAGGATGGCCTCGGACTTGGCGGGGATACCCTGAAAATCCCCGATTATGTGGAGGTCACTGCCGACGTCACAAAATTCACGCTTGAATCGACTCTCACCTATGCCTCCTGCGACTATGCGCAGGATATCGATACATCCAAGATAGACAGCGTCGGCGATCTAACAGGCGCTCTGAATCAGGTTGATTCGGCTGTGACACAGCTGACTGATGGCTCGTCTGCGCTCTATAACGGCCTTGATACGCTTTTGGAGAAGTCCGGGGAGATGTCGGACGGCATAGGAACGCTCTCCAGCGGCGCAGCCCAGCTCTCGAACGGACTCCGCACGCTCGATTCAAACAGCGCGACGCTGAAATCCGGAGCCTATCAGGTGTTCACCACGCTGACCACGGAGGCCCAGACTCAGCTCAATGCGGCGCTCAAGGCAAATGGTCAGGCGGGCGTAACATTGACACCGGAAACCTACGGCACGGTACTTACCGGTATTCTTGACCAGTTCTCGAACGGCGCATATTCCAAGGCCTCCGCCGCGGCGGAAGCCCAGATCAGACCGGCCGTTGAGGCCGCCGTACGCGAGCAGGTTGCCGCGGGAGTAAAAGCAACCGTCAAGGCCCAGCTTATTACTAAGGGCTATACCGCAGCTCAGGCAGAGGCTTATCTCGGGACAGATGCGGGCGCGGCTGTGATGAAGCCATACATAGACGGTAAAATGGCTTCCGACGAGATCAAAGCGACGATAGACGGGCAAGTCAAGCAGAAGCTTGCCTCGGACGATGTGCAGGCCCAGATCAAGGCGGCCGTCAGCAGCGGCCTCAAGGGCAACGCGTCCTATAGCGCAATCGCCTCCCTGAAGACCTCGCTTGACAGCTATGCCGCATTTTACAACGGCCTTTGCAGCTATACCGCCGGCGTTTCGTCCGCGGCAGGCGGCGCCGAAAAGCTTTCGAGCGGCTTGGGCCAGCTCAAGACGGGCAGCGGCAGCCTCGTGAGCGGCGTCTCGCAGCTCCGCGACGGAGCAAAGCTGCTCTCCGACGGCATATGCGAGTTTTCAAACCAGATAAGTTCCAAGCTCGGAAGCCTTTCCAAATCGCAGCTCAAGGACGTTATTCCGCGCATAGACACAATGCTTCGCGCAGCGAAGAACTACACAAACTTCTCCGGCATCGCCGACGGAGAGACGGGCAGCGTAAAGTTCGTCATCAAGACGGCTTCAATCGGAGACTAATCTGCGGCTCTGCTTCAGCCGCGGTTAATCTAAATCCTCCCCATAGATGGCCGGGACGATTTTTCGTCCCGGCATTTTTATGCGCGGTCCGGCTACGCCGGAATACGTTCATCCAGTTTAACTTAAGGCAGATACCCGGGTTGGTATAATAAATACGGGTCGCTTGAAAATTTGGGAAATATAATAATGCTTGAAACAAAACTTAAAAACCGTCGTCTTAATAAACATACGATTCTGCGGGAGACAAGATATGATCGCTTTTTTATCGGGACTGCTTTTCCATCTGGATGTTTTTCTGGTGAGCTTCATCGGACAGCACGGCGGGTATATATACCCATTGGTTTTTTTAATAATATTCTGTGAGACGGGTCTGTTCGTCCCATTGCTGCCGGGCGATTCCCTGATATTTGCCTGCGCTGCCTTTTCCGCTGCCGGGCTGATGAACGGCTGGGCGATGATGATAATCTGCTTTACCGCAGCTCTTCTCGGAGATACGCTGAATTTTCATATCGGGCGCTCCGCGGGAAAACGGCTGTATGAAAGAGCAAAGGGCAAATTTCTGAAGAAGCAGAACATCGATAAAGCTAAAGCCTTTTATGACAGATATGGCGGAAAAGCGATCATAATCTCGCGCTTTGTTCCAATTATCAGACAGTTTACGCCATTTGTCACGGGTATAGGCGATATGAGTTACGGCAGATTTATGCGCATGAATGTAATAGGCGTCACTCTTTGGGTGGGTATCCTTTCCGCACTTGGCTTCTTCTTCGGAAATATTGAGGCCGTCAAAAACAACTTCTCCGCTGTCCTTATTATGATAATAGCGGTATCTGTGATGCCGGCGGTAATAACGTATATCAGAAGCATACTTGTAAAAAAGACAAGTCCCGGTCAATAAAAAAGCATCGGTCTGGCTGAAAACCAGACCGATGCTTTTTCTTTTAGCTGCTTATTTGACGCCTATGTTGCCCGCAATGACCATACGCTGGACTTCGGAGGTACCCTCGTAGATTTCGGTTATTTTGGCGTCGCGCATCATGCGTTCGACGTGGTACTCGCGGATATAGCCGTAGCCGCCGAAGAGCTGTACACAGCGGCGCGTGACGTCGCTGGCAGTCTCGGAGGCGATAAGCTTGGCCATGGCAGCGTCAATGGAATAGCGTATCTTCGCACCCCTGTTTGCCTCGTCCTTCTTGCAGGCGGCGGCGTATACGAGATACTGGGCTGCCTTTGTGCGGGCGTACATATCTGCGAGCTCGAACTGGGTGTTCTGGAACGCAGCGATCTTTCTGCCGAACTGCTCGCGCTCGTTAACATACTTAACGGTCTCTTCGATGGCACCCTCGGCGATGCCGAGAGCCTGGGCGGCAATCCCTATACGGCCGCCGTCGAGCGTGGCCATGGCAATATTAAAGCCCCTGCCCGCTTCGCCAAGCAGATTCTCCTTGGGAACGATGCAGTCCTCAAAGATAAGGTCGCAGGTGGAGGAGCCGCGGATACCCATTTTCTTCTCGTGCTTGCCCTGGGTGAAGCCGGGGAAGCTCTTTTCAACAATGAAAGCAGAAATGCCCTTATTACCAAGCTCCCTGTTTGTCATTGCGAAGATGACAAAGGTGTCGGCGTAGTTGCCGTTTGTGATGAAGCACTTGGAGCCGTTCAGCACATAGTGGTCACCCTCGAGAACCGCAACCGTCTTCTGACCGGAGGCGTCGGTGCCGGCGCCGGGCTCCGTGAGACCGAATGCGCCGAGTTTTCTGCCGGTCGCGAGGTCGGGGATATATTTGCGCTTCTGCTCCTCGGTGCCGAAGTGCAGAATCGGGTCGATGCACAGGGAGGTATGTCCGGAAACGATGACGCCCGTCGTGGCACAGACCTTGCTCATCTCTTCAACACAGAGGATGTATGTGAGAGTATCGGCGCCTTGGCCCTCGTATTCCTCGGGCACGTTGATGCCGAGCAGACCGGCTTCCGCGAGCTTTTTAACGGTTTCTTCCGGGAAGCGCTCGTTCTCGTCGATTTCTTCAGCGATGGGCTTGACTTCCTTCTGGGCAAAATCGTGAAACAGCTTCTGAGCATCCAGTTGGTCTTCGTTTAAATTGAAATCCATAATTATTCCTCCAATAATCAATTATTCCCGATAAACCGCTCAGCCGGGCAAAAGCCCGGCTTGTCGGTTATATATTACAGCTCGTCTATCGGCGTCTTCTGGCCGTCGGCATAGCGGTAGAAGCCCTGGCCGGTCTTTATGCCGAGCTGACCCGCGCGGACCATCTTGCGGAGCAGAGGGCTCGGACGGTACTTGCTGTCGCCGAATTCCCTGTATAGGACTTCCATTACGGAAAGGCAGATGTCGAGGCCTATGTAGTCGCCTAGCTCCAGCGGGCCCATCGGGTGGTTGGCGCCGAGCTTCATGGCAGTGTCGATATCGCGGACAGAAGCCACGCCGTCGGCATAAATGCCTACGCCCTCGTTGATCGAGGGGACGAGTATGCGGTTGACAACGAAGCCGGCGGCCTCCTTGACCTGAACCGGGGTCTTGCCGATCTCGACCGAAATAGCCTTGATCCGCTCGACCGTCTCGGCGGGGGTACTGTAGCCCGCGATGACCTCGATGAGCTTCATAACGGGGGCGGGGTTAAAGAAATGCATGCCGATGAGAGGGTGCTCAATGCCCTTTCCGATCTCGGTTATCGAGAGGGAGGAGGTGTTGGAGGCGAAGATGCATTCGGGCTTGCAGAGCTTGTCCAGCTCGCCAAAGGTCTGCTTTTTGACGGCCATATCCTCGAAAGCCGCCTCGACGATGAGATCGCAGTCCACGCAGAGATCTTCTTTGAGGCCGGTGCTTATCTTAGAGAGGGTGGCGTCCGCCGCTTCCTTTGCCATTTTGCCGTTCTCGACGCGCTTATTGAGACCCTTGGCAATTTTGGCCTTGCCTTTTTCCGCCCACTCCGCCTTGATGTCGCAGAGAGCGACTTCATAGCCCTCGCACTGCGCGAAGGTCTGCGCTATGCCGGAGCCCATGGTGCCGGCACCGATAATACCAACTTTCATATCGATTCTCCTTTTAAATTAAATCTTTATCCGCAGTCACTCAGTTGTTCAGGAAAACGGCCTTCGGCTTCGGCTTCTCCCTCGAGAGGAAGCAGGCCATGCCCTCGAGCTGGTCGTGGGTCTCGAAGCAGCCTGCAAAGAGCGTCTCCTCAATCTTTACGCCAGCTTCAATGGAAACCTTCATGCCGTCGTTTATCGCCTTCTTGCAATTGCGTACGGCAATCGGCGCGTTGGCGGCAATCCTTGAGGCAAGTTTCAGAACGCTGTCCATAAGCTCAGCCTGAGGATAAACAGCGTTGACAAGCCCGATGCGGAGAGCTTCGTCAGCCTTTATGTTGAGCGCGGAATAGACGAGTTGCTTTGCCATGCCGGTTCCGACAAGGCGCGCAAGACGCTGCGTGCCGCCGAAGCCCGGCGTGATGCCGAGGCCGACCTCGGGCTGGCCGAATACGGCGTTGTCCGAGCATACGCGGATATCGCAGCTCATTGCGAGCTCGCAGCCTCCGCCGAGGGCAAAGCCGTTGACGGCAGCGATGACAGGGATCGGGAAGGTCTCGATCCCGAGGAAAATATCATTGCCAAGCTTGCTGAAGGCTTCCGCCCCGGACTTTGTCATTTTGCTCATCAAGCCTATGTCCGCTCCGGCCACAAAGCTTTTTTCTCCGGCGCCGGTGAGGACAATGCAGTGGACGCTGCTCTGATCGACGGAGTCGAAGGCCGCCTTGAGTTCAGACAGAACATCTGGATTAAGCGCGTTGAGTGCCTCCTGACGGTCGATGGTGATGATCTCTACCGCGCCGTGCAGTTCAGTTGTTATAAACGGCATATTTATTCCTCCTCAGTCCATCTTTACGATGGTGGCGCAGCCCATGCCGCCGCCGACGCACAGCGTCGCAAGACCGGTCTTGGCTCCGCGCTTCTTCATGGCATAGAGCAGAGTGACAAGTATGCGCGCGCCGGAGCAGCCAACGGGATGCCCGAGGGCTACGGCACCGCCGTTGACATTCAGCTTGGTTGTATCTATCTCGAGGTCATGGATGACGGCGAGGCTCTGAGCGGCGAAGGCTTCGTTGGCTTCGATCAGATCAAAATCTTTGATTGTCAGGCCTGTTTTGGCCATGACCTTCCTTGTCGCGTAGATGGGCCCGATGCCCATGATGGCGGGGTCGACGCCCGCGAGGGCTCCTGCTTCCCATGTGGCCATGGGCTTAATGCCGAGTTCTCTGGCCTTGTTTTCGCTCATAATGACGAGAGCCGCGGCTCCGTCGTTTATTCCAGAAGCGTTTCCGGCGGTAACCAAGCCGCCGTCCTTCTTGAACGCGGGTTTCAGCTTGGCTAGGCTTTCAACGGTCACACCGGGGCGGGGACCCTCGTCGGTGTCGAACAAAACGGTTTCCTTTTTGACCGTGACCGGAACGGGCACGATCTCATCTTTAAAAGCGCCTTCGCTGATGGCTTTAATTGCCTTCTGCTGACTTTTCACAGAGAACTCGTCGAGCATTTCACGGGTGAGACCCCACTTTTCAGCGACATTTTCGGCGGTGATGCCCATGTGATAGTTATTGAAAGCGTCGGTAAGCCCGTCGTGTATCATAGAGTCGACCAGCTTGCCGTCGCCCATGCGGTAGCCGTAACGCGCATTGGTGAGAAGGTACGGCGCGAGGGACATGTTTTCCATGCCGCCCGCGACAAGGATATCGGCGTCTCCGCACTCAATCATTCGGGCCGCCTCGTTTACGCTGTCAAGCCCGGAGCCGCAGAGAACGTTGACGGTTATCGCGGGGACCTCGACGGGAAGGCCCGCCTTAATAGAAGCCTGACGCGCTACGTTCTGCCCGAGTCCTGCCTGAAGGACACAGCCCATGTAGACCTGATCAACCTGCTCCGGCTTCACACCGGCGCGGCTGAGAGCTTCCTTAATGACGATCGCTCCGAGTTCGCTTGCGGGGGTGCTTGCGAGTCCGCCGTTCATCTTGCCGATTGCCGTGCGGCATCCGCTTGCAATTACTACTTTTTTCATTAACTGACCTCCTAAATTTCTCATTGAACTTCCTGCACCGATGCGGTCCGGCTCACCGGATAGTTAGATAATTAATCAATTCTAATTAAAGAATAATACATTGTCAGAAAAATATCAATCTGCAACTTTCACTAAAATAACCCCCTCAAAACAAAAAGATTAGTGTGGAATTTGCATAAATAAGATATAAATTACAAATTGAATAACAATGCGCGCTTTTCAAAGACAATATTGTGCAATAATTAACAAACACGTCCGCCAATCTTGACCCGTAAAGGGCCCGGTGCTAAAATAAGTAAAAGACTATTGGGAAGAAGATGTGATTTTATGGACTTTGGCCAGATGTATAAAGAGAAACTTGTCAGTGCGGAGACCGCGTCCAATGTGGTGAAATCCGGAGATTGGGTTGATTTCGGATGGGCTGCGACAACGCCTGCCGCTATGGACACGGCTATTGCCCTGCGCCTTAAGGAACTTCATGACGTTAAATTCCGGGGGGCCATTCTCATGAAGATTCCCGAGATATTCAGGATCGAGAATCCGGCGGAGCATATGTCGTGGAACAGCTGGCACATGGGCGGAGTTGAGCGGAGGGCTATCGACCAGGGCTTCGGCTACTATATCCCGCTGAGATATTCGGAACTTCCGAGATACTACAGAGAGAATGTCTGCCCGGGTGATGTGGCCGTGATGCAGGTGGCTCCGATGGACGAGCACGGATATTTCAACTTCGGCCCCAGCCCGAGCCATTTTGCCGCAGTTTGCGAATGCGCGAAGAAGGTTATAGTCGAGGTCAATAAAAACGTCCCGCGCTGTCTTGGCGGCACCGGGACGGAAATCCACATAACCAAGGTGGATATGATTGTCGAGGGGGACAATCCCCCTCTGCCTCAGATGGGCGCGGTCGAGCCGAGCGACGTAGACGAGGCCGTTGCGAAACTGATCGTCGAGGAAATTCCCAGTGGAGCCTGCCTGCAGCTTGGCATAGGGGGCATGCCGAATACGGTCGGAACCATGATTGTGGACAGCGATCTTAAGGACCTCGGCGTGCATACGGAGATGTATGTCGATGCGTTCGTCGAAATGTCCCTTACCGGAAAAATAAACGGAAGCAGGAAAAACATAGACAGAGGCCGGCAGACCTATGCGTTCGCTGCGGGCACGCAGAAGCTCTACGACTTTCTGAACAACAATCCGGAGTGCATGGGCGCGCCGGTGGATTATACCAACGATATCAGGACCATCAGTTCAATAGACAATTTTGTTTCGATCAACAACACCGTGGACATAGACCTTTTCGGGCAGGTCAGCGCTGAGAGCTCCGGGCTTAAGCATATCAGCGGCGCGGGCGGGCAGCTTGATTTTGTACTTGGGGCTTACCTTTCAAAAGGTGGAAAGAGCTTTATCTGCTGCTCGTCGACCTTCTCCGGTAAGGATGGAGTTCTGCACAGCCGCATACGGCCGACCCTTTCGAACGGCTCTGCTGTAACCGATACCCGCGCCAACGTGCACTGGCTCGTTACCGAATACGGGAAGGTGAATCTGAAGGGCCTTTCGACTTGGCAGAGAGCGGAGGCAATAATTGGTCTCGCCCACCCGGACTTCCGCGAACAGCTCATACGCGACGCGGAGGAAATGCACATCTGGAAACGCAGCAGCAAACTCCCCGGCTAATGTGCGCGAAAACGTGAAAAATAGCAGGAAATCCCTACAATTTTCGATAATTGCAGGGATTTTCCCGTTTTGTGTGGATGATTCATAAAAAAAGAAGAATAAGATTGGAACGCGTCAGCGCAAAAGTCGATAAATTGATGTTGTGTTTCTTTAACTTTATAGTACAATAATACACATAAAGTAGATGACTTATTATGAGTTATATACAAATTATGGCAAACTTTTAACAAATATTCGCCGGGAAAATGGTCATATTTTTTAATATATTGGTATTGGCAAGACGTATTTCGGATATTAATAGATATTTCCTATATATTCGGTGTTGATAAGAATATGGAAGGCGTATAAATTAATAGCAGAATAATAATGGGAGAGATGAGAATGAAAAAGATCAACAGGTTCTCGGTGCTGTCGGCATTGCTTCTCACTTGTGCGCTTCTGATCACGGGTTGCGGACAGTCGGGAGCCTCGGGCTCGGCTGCCGGCAGCGGGATCACCGTCGGTGTCTGCCTGAGCTCATTCCACGCAGGATTCATGATGGCGGTCAATCAGGCGGTCACAGATAAGGGCAAAGAGCTGGGGATGACGGTGAATGTCGCCAACGCAAACGGCGACGCCGGTACGCAGGCCAACAACATGCAGAATTTCATTACTCAGGGCGTCAGCGCGATTGTGATTAACCCCATAGACAGTAACGGCATAGTTCCCTCGATCCAGCTTGCCAACTCAAAGGGCATTCCGGTGTTCATCATAGACACCAACGCGGCCGGAGGCGAGATCATCAACAGAAACGCGACCGACAACCTAAAGGCCGGGAAAACCGCGGCCGATTATATCGCCGAGAAGCTGAAGGCAAGGTACGGAGACTATAAGGGGAACGTTGTCAATCTGGCGGGTAAGATCAGCCAGGCCTCCGGAGCCGACAGGGACAGCGGCTTCATGAAGGAAATTGCAAATTACCCGAACATTAAAGTCGTATTCCGGCAGGACTGTGATTTCGACCAGGAGAAATCCATGAACGCGATGATGAACGCCCTGCAGGCGAATGAGACGGTGGACGCCGTTTTCACGGCTAACGACAATACTGCGCTTGGTGCGATTCAGGCGATTGGACAGGCCAATCGCTTCTACGTTCAGGATGATCCGAAACACATCTATATTGTAGGAATAGACGGGAATCCCGACGGAATCCAGTCCGTACGCGACGGAAAACTGGATGCGACGGTTTCTCAGAATCCGATTACGATGTCGGACAAGACAATGCAGATGATATACGACTACGTCAAAAACGGCACAAAGCCGGAGGCAAACACGGAGTCGCCTCAGATGCTGATAACAAAGGACAATATCACTTCTCAGGAAGTGCAGACATTTGGCCTCTGGGCCGATCAGCTGAGGACGCGCACCGGAAGCTGAAAGGCGGGAGTCTGGAATTGGAGGTGGGACTCTAAATGGAATCCTCACCAATGTTGGAACTGAAAAATATATCCAAGCGTTTCCCTGGAGTAATGGCTCTCAGAGACGTAAGCCTGATGCTTAACCGCGGAGAAATCCTCGGACTGAGTGGGGAGAACGGGGCCGGGAAATCGACGCTGATAAAGATTCTGGGCGGAGTATATCAACCCGACGAGGGAAGTATACAGCTTTGCGGCGCGCCGGTGAAAATAAAGGATACCCACGCCGGCATAGGTCTGGGAATCAGCATCATCTATCAGGAGCTGAGTCTGGTCCCCGAACTGAGCGTGGCGGAGAACCTCTATCTCGGCTCGCTACCCGAGAAAGCCGGCTGGATAGACTACAAGACGCTCAATGAAAACAGCAGAAGGATACTTGATATTCTCGGGCTGGACATCGAAGCCCCGAAGCCAAGGTCGGAAGCCTCGGCATAAGCATTCAGCAGCTTGTAGAGATCGGCAAAGCTCTGGCAAGGGATGCGAAAATTCTTATTATGGATGAACCGACGTCCTCCCTGGGAAGGGAGGACGCCGAACGCCTGTTTAAAACCATGAACAATCTACGGGAGAAGGGCTACGGCATAATTTTCATATCCCACCGGCTTGAGGAGCTTTTCATCACTGCCGACCGGATCGCCGTCCTTCGCGACGGGGAGATCGTCGATACGCGTCCTGTCGGAGAGTGGGACACAGATTCTCTGGTTTTCGCCATGGTCAACAGGAAGATAGACCAGCTCTTTCCGAAGAGGGAAATCAGCCTCGGGGAAGAGGTGCTGACTGTTGAGGCGCTGGAAAACAGACTGGTTCGAAACGTCAGCTTTTCGGTGCGCGCAGGGGAAATCGTCGGCATAGCGGGGCTGGTGGGCGCAGGCAGGTCCGAACTTCTTAAGACCATCTACGGCGTCTTCCGCGTGCGGAAAGGCCGCATCAGAATATCGGGCAGGGACTGCGAAATTTCTTCGCCTCAAAGCGCGCTGAAACACGGGATAGCGCTTGTGCCCGAGAGCCGCAAAGCGGAGGGATTGCTTCTTGAAAGCACGGTGAAGGAAAACATCGTTCTTTCGGTGCTGCTGAAAATATCACGGCTTCACGTGATCGGGAAAACCACTATAGACAGGATCGCAGACAACGCGGTCAAATACTTCGACATCAAAACACCGTCGAAAAATCAGACGGTCGTCAGGCTCAGCGGAGGCAACCAACAGAAAATCGTGTTCGCGAGAATCGCGGAGACAGAGCCGAGGGTGCTGCTTCTGGACGAGCCGACAAGGGGAATAGACATAGGGTCAAAGGTCGAAATATACAGGAGAATAATGGATTTTGCGGAAAAAGGCACGGCGATACTTCTGGTTTCCTCCGAACTTCCCGAACTCCTCGGACTCACGGACCGCATACTGATCATGAAGGAAGGAACTATGGTCGCGGAAGTAAATACGAAAGACGCAGATCCTAAGATTATTATGGACCATGCGACAGGGGGCAGATAGAATGGAAGGCGTAAAAAAGAAAAAAATCAGATTTGAACTGAGAGGCAACCTGTCTATCCTGCTGGGACTCATCGTACTGTGCCTCTTTTTCAGCATAACCTCAAGCAGGTTCCTCTCCATAAGGAATTTTGTCAACATCCTTCTACAGGTGTCAAATGTCGGCATCGTCGCGATTGGGGGTATGTTTGTAATCCTCACCGGCGGCATAGATCTTTCAGCGGGTTCAATGTCGGCCCTAGTCGGACTGCTTATGGCCGGCTTCTGTGTGGACAACGGCTTTTCGCCCTTTGTCGCCATAATACTCGGCCTCGCTATAGGTCTCGGCCTCGGCTACCTGAATGGCCTGAGCGTGACCGGCCTGAGAATGACGCCTTTCATTGTGACTCTGGCGATGCAGTCGATGCTGAGGGGACTGGGATATGTCTATTCAATGGGAACAACCATCTCCGGAATGCCGAAAAGCTTCAACTTTATCGGCGGCGGCTCGGTTTTCGGCATACCATTTCCCGTTATTCTTTTAATAGCGCTCTTTATAACAGCGCATTTTGTCCTCTCAAAAACCGTCTTTGGGCATCAGGTCTACGCAGTAGGGGGAAACCGCGAGGCGGCTTATCTCGCCGGAATCAACGTGAAGCGTGTGGAAATGACGACCTATGTTATTGCGGGTGGGCTTACGGCGGTTGCGGCGCTTGTTCTGACAGGACGCCTGACGGCCGCGCTGCCGGATGCTGCTATGGGTCTAGAGTTCAGCGCGATCTCCGCAATCGTGATCGGCGGCGGCTCGCTGGCAGGCGGCAAAGGCAATATGCTGGGAACATTTATCGGTGTGCTGATAATCGGCGTACTGAATAACGGCCTGAATCTTCTGAACATCTCGCCGTTCTGGTCACAGTTCGCTCAGGGCTTCATCATTTTTATTGCCGTTCTCATCGATGCACTCAATCAGAGACGCTCCCAGGGCGGGGCCTGAGCGCGGAAAAACGGATAGTGGAATAAGCCCACGCTTGCTCATCCAATAACTGAGATTGGTATTGACAAAGTAAAAGGGCGAGACTAGGATTGACAGCGTGAGGGAACAAATCCAATCTGCAAGATTATTCCAAAAGGGGTAGAACAAAATGAAAAAAATTATTAACAAACCCGAAAATTATACCGACGATATGCTCAAGGGCATATATTCCGCTCACGGTGACAAGGTCAAATATGTCGCGGAGGATCTGAGATGTTATTGTGTGGCCGATAAGGTACCCGGGAAAGTGGCGATTATTACCGGAGGAGGCACCGGACATCTTCCTCTGTTTCTGGGCTATGTCGGGGAAGGACTTCTGGATGGGTGCGGAGTCGGCGGCGTTTTTCAGTCCCCCTCGGCCGAACAGATATACGAAGTCAGCCGCGAAGTGGAGGCCGGCGCAGGGATTCTCTACCTTTACGGTAATTATACAGGCGATATCATGAACTTCGATATGGCTGCGGAAATGTGCAATATGGACGGCATTGAAACACGTTCCATTGTCGGCGCAGACGACGTGAACTCGGGCGCGCCCGAGATTCGCCGCGGAGTCGCCGGAATATTTTTTATGTATAAGTGTGCCGGAGCGCGGGCCGCGCAGATGGCCTCACTTGACGAGGTCCTGGCTGCGGCCGGGAAGGCCAAGGAAAATACCAGGACGGTGGGATTCGCGCTGACACCATGTGTAATTCCGGAATTGGGACACGCAAACTTTTCGCTTGCCGAGGACGAAATGGCAATGGGAATGGGAATACACGGAGAGCCCGGCATTTGGAACGGCCCGATCAAAAGCGCGAGTGAGATTGCGGCGGAGTCCGTTGATACGCTGCTCGGCGATATGCCTTTGGCGGCGGGAAGCGAAGTGGCTGTCCTGATAAACGGGCTCGGAGCCACGTCCATTGAAGAACTGTATATCCTCAGCGGTTGTGTCAGCGACATTATGGCGGATAAAGGCATCAAAATCTACCGCACATTTGTGGGTGAGTATGCTACATCCATGGAAATGATGGGGGCGTCTATTTCCATTTGCAAGCTGGACAGCGAAATGAAAGAACTGCTTGACGCGCCGGCCTATACGCCCTTCTATGCGCAAAGGTGAAAATGATGAAATTAATAGAGATCAGAGATCTTCCGGAGATGTTTGCGTCGATCGGGAGAGTAATGACGGAGAAAGCGGACAGACTCGGCGAATTGGATGCGCTGATGGGAGACGGCGACCTTGGCCTTACGATGAAAAAAGGATTTTCCGCTATGCCGGATATTTTGGTTAATTTGAATGAAGCGGACATCGGGCGTCAGCTTATGAAGGCCGGAATGAAGATGGCTTCGCTTGTCCCGTCCACGATGGGCACGCTTATGTCTTCCGGCATTATGAGCGGCGGTAAGGCGCTGGAAGGCAAACAGAGCATTGATGCCGCCGGTTATTCGGCTTTTCTTGAAGCTTTCTGTGAAGGAGTAACCAGGCGCGGAAAGTGTGCCAGGGGAGACAGGACGCTTCTGGATGCGCTGGGCCCGGCATCAGACAGCGTTAAGGATTTGGTGACTTTCAATCCGGGCGTAACTCTTCCCGAAGTGGCAGAAACGGCGTTCCGCGCCGCGGAAGCCGGCGTGGAAGCCACAAAAGCAATGAAACCGAAGTTCGGTAAGGCGGCGGTGCATTCTGCGGCCGCTGAAGGCAATCCGGATCAGGGGGCCACAGCCGCGATGTTCCTGCTGCAGGGAATCAAGGACTATATTAAGAGCAGGTGAATGGTTCCATCTGGTTTTGCAGTCAGGGCCAACCGGGCAGGCCGCCGCGAGCAAAAGCCCTGCGACAATATCGGGGTGGCCGGACCACGTGCATATTCGCCGTTTTAAGTGCCAAGAATAGCTCTATTTCCGTCTGATTTCCTTTGCCGAAGCCGGTAATCGGGAATTCCGAAATTTGCTGATACAGCCAGAATGAAACACGCATAACGGACCGTTGTCCGATGAATAAAGAGTCCGGAAGCCCTTAAATATCGAGGACTTCCGGACTTTTTATTGGTGGAGACGGGAGGGATGGAACCTTTGACCCTCTGACACAGTCAGGCGCTCTGCCAAGCCTAACGGTTACATACCCCCGTAAATGGGATTTGGAGATGTGTTTCGAAATGCAGGAAATCTATGCCTGTGAGGCGTGTTTGTATGTGTATGGCGCCCCTTGCGCGTGTTATATTCCTTTTTCTGAGGCGGCTGGGTCGGGTCCCGTCTGTGGCCTCCAGTAGCGCGTCCCATCCCGCTCACGGTTTAAGAGACCGTAATCCACCAGCTCCCGCCGGAGCTGAAAAAAATCTCCAAAGGTGTGCCAGGCATCACAGACAGCATTGACCTCCCGTTCCGAATAATCCCGGCCTATTTCGAATTTTTCAGCCAAATAGGCCAGAACAATAAGCCGAACCTTTAATTTTTTCGGCAGTTGCGTGATCTTTCCCTTGCCGTCAAGAAATGGTCGGATGTTTATTTCCTTTTCCATGGCTTATTTCTCCAAAGGGCGCTGTACCTGCTTTTCCTGCCACATTTTCAACAGCACAGCGATATCGTTTGAAAACTGCGCGTCGGTCTGTGTCTCGTTCTTTTCCAGTTCTTCCAGAACGGTAAAGGTAAACGACTCATTGCCGTATTCGAGCCATTCCGCGCGCAGTTCCGGATTCGGGCACATGCCGTTCGACGTGGAAAATCGAAAGCTGTTTAGCTGGGCGGTCATGTTTTTCGTGGCATCTATCCAAGCGCGGCCATTTCCGTTACAGCTGATGCAGTACACGCCGCCTATAGCGGGCCGACTTTTATATAATCTTTTGAGTTCTTTCCTGTTATCCATCCATACCAATCCTTTAAAGTCTTATCGTATGATATTATAACAAATGCCTCTCCAGAAAGTCAATTAACGTTCCGTAGAGTTTCCCCGATAAAGATAAACTGACTCTTGATGCACTTGAACTGAATCAATGGAAATTCTATGTTATGCCCACAGCGCTGCTTAACGAACTCGTTCCCACTCAAAAATCAATCTCAAAACACAGTACCGCACCATGCGAGTTCGTTATTGAAGACCGGTGTTTAGTTAACGTCATCTGAAAATAGCTCGGGAATGTTATATCTTACTAAAATGAGAAGATACGATTGCAATGGCGAAGGGTTTTCGTTATTTACATAAGTATGGTTTTATATTCCGGATGATCTTCCTAAGCATACGGATTTTTTCCTGGCAAACAATCAGTTTACAACTCCATAACATCCATATGATAAAATAATCAGTCTAATTATAATGATACAAAGAGGTGGTACTATGGCGAATATCTTGGTTGTTGAAGATGAAGTTGCTATTGCCGACTTAATAGCAATGAACCTAAAACTGGTTGGGCACAGCGCCTATCAGGTCAATAACGGCAATGAAGTAATGAATGATATCGCGGCCCATAAGCCGGACCTGATAATTCTGGATGTTATGCTGCCCGGGAAAGATGGCTTTGAACTGATGAAAGAAATCGAGCCGCTGCATATCCCGGTCATCTTTTTAACGGCAAAGGAAGAACTGACAGACAAAATCACCGGGCTCAAGCTAGGGGCGGATGATTACATGGTTAAGCCCTTCGAGATTCTTGAATTGCTTACCCGTATTGAAACTGTTTTAAAACGCTATCGGACAAGCGGCCGGGTTTTTAAGTTGGGCAATCTTGAGGTACGTCTGGATGAGCATATTGCATTCCTGAGCGGTGAGCAGGTAGAACTGACAACAAAAGAATTCATGCTTCTGGAACTATTGATACGGAACAAGAATATTGCCCTTTCAAGAGAAAAGATACTGGAATCGGTATGGGACTTCGATTATATGGGAGACACGCGGACAGTCGATGTGCACATACAGAGGCTCAGGAAAAAGCTTGATCTTAACGACAGAATCAAAACTGTGTTTAAAATGGGTTACAGGCTGGAGGTGCCGAGATGAAGTTCTGGCAGAAGGCCTATCTTTGCGTCATCGTTATCTTCTTAATTAGTTTTGACGCCGTAACTTACCTTTCAGTTATAAGGAGCTATTCCCTAAGCCGATCCGAGACGTATATGACAGCAGAAAATGAATGTTATGTCATTCAGAGTTCTTTGGACACAAGGATATCGAATGCTTCATCTTTATACAAAGAATTGAACGTTGATAATCTTAAAATGTACATAGAACCCTACGCAAATTATTATGAAAAGCAAAAAATTTATATGGAACTTTATTATAATGATTCGCTTGTGTATTCCAATTTTCCCTCGACACTTGACAAGCGGCCTGAACTGCAAATCAACCCTGGACAAAAAAGCACGTTGACGAGAACAGCGGACGGCGTTTCCTATTTTTTTATAACCGGCTACCTACCAAAGCCATATTCCAACACAAAATTCGTTTACATTAAAGACGTACAGCCTCTGGAAAATTTCAGAAATGAAATAGTATACCACGCCATTCTCAGCAGTGCTGTCGTTTTTATTATTCTTTCCATATTATTGCTTATCATGTTATTGAAGTTAACCGCCCCAATTCGGAAACTAAATCAAGGCGCGGAAGAAATTGCCGCAGGTCATTATCAAAAACGTGTTGAGATCAAAAGCAGGGATGAAATTGGGGAATTAGCTTTAAACTTCAACAAAATGGCTGATTCTGTGGAAACCCACATTGAAAAGCTCTCGGATTTGACAGCAAACAGGCAGCAATTTATAAACAATTTAGCGCATGAAATGAGAACTCCGATTACAGCCATCCTGGGTTATGGAGAATCCATGAAATATGCCAATTTAAGCGAAGACGAGCGCATGAAAGCTATCGACTACATAATCAGCCAAAGCGAAAGGATGAAAAGCATGGCCGGAAAGCTGATGGAGCTCACAAATCTCACGCATGAAAACATTCATTTTGAAAAGATCAATCTGGAGAGTATCACAGAGCATGTTGTGGCTTCGCTGTCTCAAAATATTTTGGAAAAGCAAATAGAGATTATAAAAAGCTTTCAGAAAGAGGAGATCTTGGGAGACAAAGATTTAATCGAGTCGCTTATCCAAAACCTCGTGGAAAACAGTATTCGGGCACTTCCCGACAAAGGAAAAATTGAAATAAAAACCTTCAGAGAAGATAATAGGATAGTGCTTTCTATTGAGGATAACGGGATTGGAATGTCTGAAAACGACATAAGCAAAGTCTTCGAACCTTTTTACCGCGCTGATAAATCAAGATCAAGAGCATATGGCGGCGCTGGCTTGGGTCTAGCGTTATGCAAAACCATCTGCGATTTACATGGGGCGGATATCCATGTGACTTCGCAGGCAAATAAAGGTACCCGATTTGAGATAAAGTTTACAACTCCTCTACATCCCTGTGATAAGTCTGAAAAATAAAGCGCTTAGGATATATTTATAAGTTCAGGAAACTTATAAAAATAATTAGGAGTGATAGCATGACAAAAAATCTTTCAAAAATTCTGTTCGGATGTGCTGCGGTTATAGCCATAGGCGCGGTGGGTATCGTCGGTAACGGATTCCTGGTAAGCGGGGCTATGGCGGCGGACAATAATCAGACCGCTCCGACTGTTACTGTGGACACGGCATCGGCGCCAACTAGTGAACAGGAAGAAAGCGAGATCACCTCCGGGACTGACAGGCAGGTCATCGTAATACATCCCACAGACGATCAATGGATCAACACCCTTAAAAAGGACTGTGGAAAGGCAACATTTGTAGCAGGTACGCCAGGAGCAAACGACATCGCAAAAGAAAAAGCAATTAGTATCGCCAAAAGTGCAGTCGTTAAAAAATACGCTCTGTCGGAGGATACATTGTCAAAATTCACGATCAGTGCCAATTTAAATGTTATAGACGCGGATCATCCAATTTGGACCATCGGTTTTACGCCGACAAATCAGAGTGATTTTTCCAATATAGGAATATATCTTGCAGAACTCAATTCACATTCCGGAGCTGTGATAAATCTATCGTCAGCGGCGGATGCAGTGGGTTAATTGTTCAAATAGCGCTGCATGGCAGAAGGTAAAGTATATCAGACTTACGGTTTCAAAATTTAAACTCACAATAGCATCGAGCAACTAAACTGTACGATAACTAATATTGGCAACGGCCTTCCAACAACAATCGATGCTGTTGGAAGGCTGTCTCTTTTAACAAGTATGAGACTTCACAGCGAACAGGAGATATATAGATGGAACGAATGCATATTAATATTCTGTCAAAAGGATTGATTTTAAAAAAACGTAATTTTAAAAAGTTACATATAAGAATCCAAATCGGACTTTTATGTTTTGGCTTGCTTACTTCGGGATACTTACTCTGCAATAATGCCGAAGCGGTTTACTTAAAAACTGATTCAACCTACATGGGAGACCAGCTTGTTCCACCTGCTGAGCAATCTGCCTGGCGCAACAAAACAGTGACTTCCGAAGGAAATTCCTCAACAGCGGTTACTAAGAGTAAACTTAATATCCGCTCTGGACCCGGCACAAAATTTAGAATTTTCTGTACGGTTCCAAGTAATACAAAGCTGATGCTGACAGGTGAGGCCAATACAAATGGCACTTGGGTTCGAGTGAAAGCATCGGAGGGTGTAACCGGCTGGTGCTGTCAACAGTACCTAAATATGGATTTCTTCGGGAACAATGCAACAACTACCAAAGAAGATTTCTCAACAGCAGTCACTACGAGCAAACTGAATATCCGCTCCGGACCCGGTACAAAATATGCGATTGTTTGTACTGTTCCATGTAATACGAAACTAAAACTGACGGGAAAGGCCAATACGGACAGTACTTGGGTTCAAGTAGAGACGTCTGAAGGCAAAGCTGGTTGGTGTTGTCGGCCATATCTTAAAATGGATGCTGTGGATACCTCAACTTTTCAAGAACCTTCCCAGGCAGCCGTCCCACAGTACATAAGGGTATCTCTTAACGAGCAGAAAGTATCGGTGCTCGACGCCAACGGCCTTGTCATAAAGACGTTTACCTGTTCATCAGGGGAAAGCGGGAATGAAACTCCCTCCGGAACTTTTACTGTTTCTGGCAGGGGTGAGTCATTCTACAATTCCAATATCGGAGAGGGCGCTTACTACTGGACACGCTTTTACGGCAATTATCTGTTTCACAGCATTCCATTCGACAAGAACTATCAAATAGAGCAGGATGAAGCGGCGAAACTTGGCACGCCTGCCTCACACGGTTGCATCCGTCTTTCAATTGATGATGCCAAATGGATCTACGACCACATTCCGGAGGGTACAAAAGTAATTATAAAATAGAATTTCGATTCCTTTCGGAAGAATTAAGAGTCTTAAATTGTTCAATTCCAATAATAAAATTCGAAAATGTTTTGCCAACACCATGTTTCTCTGCTATATATTCCAATGCACTTTGCCGGGCATAACGGCTTTGGCAAGTTCTTCAACCCATAGCTCAAGACTGCATGCAATTTTGCTTGCGCCTGTGCAAAGTATTCGTCAATCAACGTGTTTACCTATATAAATTATCTGGATGTAATTAAAGTATATAAACGACACATCGGCGGGTCAACCGATGTGTCGTTGTATTTAAAAATTCTATTCAATTTCAATCTGAATGGAATTATCCGGTCTTATTACTTTAGGCACGGTAATGGTTAAAACGCCTTCTTCAAGTTTGGCTTTGATGCCGCATGGGTCTGAATCAGCAAGATATATATTGCGGGTCATTGTAGAACAGCGCCTTTCCCTGTGAATATAATTTTTGCCTTTGTCCTCGGTATCTTCATTTTTGTTGACCGTAATTTGGAGCCTTCCCTCATCAAGTGAAACATCGATTTCGCTTTTCTTAATGCCGGGAAGTTCCGCTTCAACAGTATATTCTTTCTCATTGTCCTGAACATCTAGCTTAAAGGTATCCCCAACTAGACTTCTTCTGAACGGCCAGCTATCTGAAAAAAAGTCGTCAAGCATGTTCTGAAAGCCTTCAAAATTGGTGTCCATAATGTCTGATTTTTTCCTGTTAAATGGTACTAATCCTGCCATGAATAACAACTCCTTTATTTTGTATTTATTAGCACTCTAGACCCGCGAGTGCTAACGTTTAATTATTATATAGCACGTCAAAAGTGCCATGTCAATACTTCTATTTGTAAAATTATTTTTAACAAAAAAGTTCTATGAAAAATCGGATTTTCTATCTACGCCCATATTCCAACAATCTGAAGCGCACAATAAAACACCAAAGATGTATTTTTTCGATACTGGACTGTTGCATATCTGACACGATATACCTCTGTTCTTGTTCTTTCGGAGTGAGCAACCTCAGGAAATCATTTTTTCAATCATGGCGGCATTTATGCTTTAATATCATATTGCTGGGACTCCATCTTGCGGTCACTTTATTCAAGCACATTAATGATTTCATCGCTTAAATTTGCTTTTCCCGTTCTTTTCTTGATACAATAAAATCAATAAAGAAAATAATGAATGGTAACAAATGGTAACAGCTAAATCCAGGATGACCGCCCCCAAGCTCGGTCATTTGAAAATTAGCAACGATATCAGGGTCGGTTTTTAGCGGTTATAATAACAACGCATTATTTTACCCGCTGTTTTTTATGCAATCACAAGTTTGAATATACCAAACAATTCTGATATACTAAAAGCAAGGTTATAAAACTTTTGGGGGCATATTGTTGTATAAATCTAAAGTCTATAGAATGCTATCCAGCTTAAATGAATTAAAATGGAGAGTTGCCGTAAAGGGATTCTTATCAGGCTTGATCGCGGGTCTGCTGGTTGTTTTATATCGATTGGGTATTGAATACGGAAATGAAGCGGCAGTCTCGATTTATTCGTATTTACGATTGCATCCGCTTTTCATCCTGCTATGGTTAATCGCAGCAATTGGCATCGGATTATTTATCGCATGGCTTATAAAACTTGAGCCAATGGCCAAAGGCAGCGGGATACCGCAGGTTGAAGGCCAGGTTCTATACGGCATGAAGATTAAATGGTATTCCATTCTTGCAGTGCGTTATATAGCCGGAATTATTTCTTCCTTTTTTGGCCTTTCGCTAGGGCGCGAAGGCCCATCCATTCAGATTGGCGCGGCGGGCAGCCAAGCTTTTGCCAAGAAAATCAGCAAAAACAAGCTTGAAGAAAATTGCCTAATAACCGGCGGCGCGGCGGCCGGCCTTTCCGCTGCATTCAATGCCCCGCTGTCCGGAATAGTTTTTGCGTTGGAAGAGATACACAGAAGTTTTTCACCTCTCATACTTATCGCCGCCACAACCGCTTCGCTCACTGCCGATGTGGTTTCCAAATACTTTTTTGGGCTCAAACCGGTGCTCAGCTTTACAGCGACTCCGCAGCTTCCTGAAGCACTCTATTTGTGGCTGCTGCCATTAGGAATTCTATCCGGATTTGCCGGTGCTTTAATGAATAAAGCGTTGCTGGGTTTTCAGACACTATATAATAAACTTCCGCCACGCCTTCGCCCGATTATTGCATTGCTTATTGCGCTGCCCTGCGGACTTTTTCTTCCTCAAGTGTTGGGCGGAGGGCAAAATTTAATTCAAATGGCCGAGAAGCTTGACGCCGGTATTGTCCTTCTTCTAGTTTTCGTGGTAGTAAAGTTGTTATTTACAAGCACAAGTTTCGGCAGCGGTATTCCAGGAGGAATTTTTATGCCGATACTAGCTGTCGGAGCGCTTCTGGGCAGTATTCTTGGCATAATTGCGGTACATTTTGGTATGCCGGCCGAATATATACCCGATTTTGCGGTCTGTGCAATGGCCGGCGCTATGTCCGCTTCGGTGAAAGCTCCCATTACAGCTATTTTGCTGACAGCTGAGATGACCGGTTCACTTGTTCATTTACTTCCGGTTGCTGCGTGTTCTTTCATAGCACTGCTGCTGTCGGATATTTTAAAAATTACACCAATTTATGAAGCGCTTCTTGACCGCATTGTGGATAATAATGAAGAAGCTCTTAACAGCGATAAAGTAGGGGGACTGTTGGAAATTCCAGTTGAGCTCGGAAGCGCTGTAGCCGGCAAAAAGATAAGTGAAGTTGCCTGGCCTCAGGGAATATTAATCGTAGGCATTCATCGAGGTAATAAAGAGATAGTACCAAACGGTGATACAACAATATCACCGGGAGATTACTTAGTAATGTTATCTTCGGAATGCACCTATAGAGATATGAATACCGACATCAGGGAATTGTGCCACACAAAATATTAGATAATAATTTTCCTTTACGGTATGTCTTTTGCATGCCAATATTATTCATAATGAACAATAAATCCGCACTACATCACTTGTTAAGAGGATGCGGTGCGGATTTTAAAACAACTGAGCAGGAATGAACCTAATGGGCCGGACGGCACTATAGAGCTATATTATTTTTTGAATTACGTCAATTGCTTAGCTGCCTGTATTGAATGTCAAACAGATATTTTGCTTTTTTAACCCTGCAACCGCTTTTCGTTCTTATGAGAAAATGCTATTTTTAGAAGTATTGGTGTCACTATAGTTGTAAGCAATACAACAAGTATGGTTGGAATAAACACCTCTTGCGTAATAATATTATTCTGTAGTCCGATGTTCGCCGTGATAATGGCGACTTCACCACGTGAAATCATTCCAACGCCTATCTGTACGGATTCACTGCGGCTCATTTTGAAAAGACGCGCACCGCAGCCGCAGCCAAGCAGTTTTCCAATAACGGCAGCGACGAACATAACTAATGTTATAGCAATGACCCTAGCACTTAATCCTGTTGCTGTAGCGCTTAATCCTACGCTTGCAAAAAATATCAGAGAAAGGAATCCGGACGAGATCGCCTTTACGTTCTTTTCTATATATTCCTTGTACGAAACCTGTGAAAGCAGCAGCCCAAACAAATATGCCCCTGTAATTGCTGCAATGCCAAGGCTTTCGGCGGCAAAAGCCACAAGCAGAGCTCCGGAGATAGAGAGGGTCAATAAAGCTCTTTCCGGCTTGATTTTCTGCGTATATTTGTTAATGATTTTAGGCAAATATACAATTGCAAGTACCGCAATCAGGCAAAACGCCGCCATCTTAGCAACTGTAAGTATTATTGAAGAACCTCTTCCGTTGCTGACCGCCAGCAGCACAGATATCAGCACAAGCCCCAAAATGTCATCAATCACTGCGGCTCCAAGGATGTTGATGCCGACTCTTGTATTGAGTTTTCCGAGCTCAGTCAGAGTTTCCACGGTAATGCTTACACTTGTAGCTGTCAAGACAAGGCCGATAAAGATGTTTTCCAATACATTATTGTAAAAAAGAAAAGCGCATAATGTGCCCAAAGTGAGCGGAACCAGAATTCCCAATATTGCAATTATAAGCGAGGACTTTCCCGCTTTTTTGAATTGCTCCACATTGGTTTCAAGCCCCGCAAGGAACATTAACATTATTACACCCAGGTTTGAAAGCAGTTTTATGTTTTCATCATATTGCACGGCATTGAGCAGCATTGGCCCGAGAATTACACCTGCAAGCAAAGCTCCCAGCACTTCGGGCATTTTGAGTTTTTGACTGATCAGCCCGCCTAATTTCGTGGCTATTAAAATTAAAGCAATACCGAGTAAAGTATTTTCCATGTAATGTTCCTCCAATAAAATAAAAAGTGGGGTGCCGAAAAAGGCCCCCCACCCTAGAAGCAAATTCTTGAAAGCGACAATGTCACCCAACCGTTTCTGATGTCTATTATCTGTTAAATAGAATTTTCAGTTAAATCAATTGTGTCGAACAAATATTGTTTGGGTTTGTCAGCCAATATCGTAAATATCATCGGAGGCAGCCGGGTCTGAGGCTGCTGAATCGGTTGAAGCAGATTCTGCCGCAATTTTGATCGCAAGGTTAACCTTGCGATTCAAGTTGTCTTCAAGCACCGTTGTAATTGAATCCTTTATATTGCTTGTTTTTTCAGCATCGCCGCTGAGTGTTGCGTTTACAGTATATGTCGCGTTACTGCTATTATAACTAAACGAGAAATCTACTAACGAAGCGTTAACCAGAGCGCATTTTTCCTCAATAGTATGCTTGATAAACTTATCGGCGGTTAGCTCGGAACTTGAGGCCGCTTCTCCGGTCTGAGATGTGTCGTTCTCTTTCAAGCCGCTGCCGGATGTTGCTGTATTATCCATTGAAGAAATTGTTGTATTCGCAGAAGCAGAGGTGGTAAGAGCATCAATTTTAGTGGCAAAAACAATTTGCATTGTAACTTCTGTGGGCTTATTCAATTTGCTCTCCAAATAATTTTCCATTTCAATTATATCGTTACCATCTAAGCTTGCATCCGATCTTACAACGGTGCTTATGTAATACTTGCTATCAGAATATTTGTAGGAATAATTTACTAAATCTACGCCATCATGAGTACTGATTGTGGATTTAAGAGCATCTTGTATCGTCTTATTCGTTCTTTCAGTTGCTATTGTGTTATACATAAAGTAGGACAGTGGAATTGAAATAATAACGAAAGCGGTTATGGACAGCAATAATCTGCTTTTCTTATGGTCGGCAACGACCACAGTCCCGTCCTCGTATTTCATGGTAGTATCGTCATTTGTTGTGAAGCCTACTATTTCAAAAATTACAGCGGCGGATAAATTAATAGCAATCAGGTTCGCAAGGAAAAGAAGCGAGCCGCCTAACGCGACGCTGTAATTATTTAGTGCCAAGCCTGAGCCAACAACACATAACGGAGGCATAAGCGCTGTCGCGATAGCAACGCCAGGCAAAACAGTCAGGCCTTTATTGTGACACATTGTATAAGCAGCGGCAGCACCTGAAGCAAGCGCCACAATCAAATCGATTGTGGTTGGTTTGGATCTTGCAAGCATTTCGCTTGTTAGCGCGCTGGTTGGAAGCAGGAGCGTAACGAACACGCTTATTACAAGCGATAATAAAGCACCAAAAATTATTGCTTTGATTGATTGACTGAACAGCCTTGAATCACCTGTCGTGATTGAAAAGGACATTCCTATTATTGGACTCATGATAGGCGAAATAAGCATAGCTCCGATTATGACTGCCGTGCTGTTTGAAAGAAGACCGAAGGTTGCGACAACAGCGCCCAAGGCCACAAGAAAATAATAACTTGAATCTCCCGGCGAGTCGCTTTTTATGGAATTATTCAGAGTTTTTTTCTGCTGTTCCGGGATGATTGAAAATATCCTTTTACTACCCATAACCAGTAAATTTCTTTCTATTGTGATCTATACTGTCCCCCTGCTTTCGAACGTTTTGCCTTGTGGTATCAAAGCATAAGCGCTTTTAGAATAAGGGGCATTTATATTTTGCAAATATGCAACGACTTTCGTCCAGGCACTTTTAGTGATTTCAAACATTTTGTAGTGTTCTGAAACATGGTCGGAATAAGTGTTTAACTCAGAGAGCAGTCCCATGAAGTCATTTCTGTTAAAATAACAGCACACCTTCGGCAAAACTTCATTTAAGTTTTTCTTCATCTGTTTTATCTCGGATGCATATTCGTTTGGCTCGGTAATGTAGAGAAGAAGCGGTTTATAACGAATCCAGCCGACACACGCCCGATAAAAGCGCTCGTCAATTTCCGGTCTGCCGGCACAAATCGGCTTCAGCTTTGCGGGCAGAGTCCCACATAGAAGATGCTGGTATGTCGAAAAGCCGTCGTGGAAAGCATAACAGGGGACCTTAAGAACCTTCGTATCCGAAAGACATGTACTCAAAAAAGTGTCTTCGCCTCTGGCTCCAGGCGGGTTATAAAACGGATACAGTTTATTGGCGGACTTAAGATTGATAAACAGATTGGATCCAGATATAAATTTAGCACCGTTGATTTCGGGCACTTCGACGGGAACATTGCTGTTAATAATATTTTCGTCGCAATAGGTCACTCCGCCATCTTGCATTTTTTGCTTGATCGAGTCCCAGCTTATGATGTCATTGCTGATTGTCTCAATAAAAAGTCTTAAGTCTGCTTCCTTTAATATGTTGTTAAACTGGATCTGAGGTATCGGGGATACATAGCCGCAATGGTAACCGTGCGTAATGTCCGCATTGACAATATGGCTAAGATGCATTGCCAATACCTGCTGACCTTTCCACATCAAGCCGTCCGGAGTTTTTACCGCTGCCATAGGGTATTCGTCATCATCGACATAGAGAAGATAATCCATTTTGCTTTTTATTGCGAAATACAAAATGGCATTTCGCTTTTTAGCATAGCCGGTACCAAACAGAAGCTCCGCTTCATATTTGCTGATGATTCCTCTGCTTACCAGCACGGAGGCTTCTTTTTTCATCACAGGTTCACTTATGAAAAATGGGTCGTCAAGCATATCCGTGACCCTTTTGTCCAGATTCGTATAATCGGCAGTTTTAGTATTTTTGTATTTCAGATCATAGGCGACGAAAAGATTCAGACTTATATTTTTCTGATTTGTCAAACCTGATTCACACCAATTTTCAGCATATGTTTTGGCCACATTTGCGAAATTCTTTCTTCCTGTTGCAAACCCTATCCCAACATTAACAGTATTTTGTTCCATAACGCCATCCTTTTCCATCATACGTACAATTAACTCTTTTCCTAGCACAGCGGCAGAGACAAGGCAGCCCGCCGATTAATTCTTGGCTTTTGTCAATATTTCAGAGATTACCGGATGTCGTGCAAAGTGAGCCTTTCCGGAAAAATAAAATAAGGGTGGGAAGCCAATTTAATGACTTCCCACCCAAGAAGACGCATCTTGAAAACGGCGTTAGCCGTCCAACCGAAAACTATATTATATTAATATTATACGGGAATAAGCCGCACATGTCAAATCAATTGCAAATATCTGGCACCTATTACAAAATATTTGTCTAACAATTGTGAGTAATTATTTTCATATATTACTAATCAAACAAATACTTGTTACAGAAGTGTTAAGGAGCTATCGACAAGCATGCAAATGGGATATCTAATAAATTACACCTCACAGGTTAGATGCAAACGTATGATGACAACCTAGCCGCCGTATAGGATTACGTACAGAGCTTATCATTTTAATAAGGATTATTCACATCATCTCTCCAGATGCAGAGGACCTCGCCGGGCGTATGAAGCATGCTACGTCGTCAACATGCCCGTTAGTTTCATCTGGATCTATACCGTCCTTGATCCAGATTATCTTCTCAAGGTTTAGGTGCTCCTTGAGCACATTTTCAATTTCGCAGACCTTTTGCGATACCATGTCATCCATATCCCAGGGAAAATAGAGGCCGTTTGGTACAGGAGGCATTTCTGTGGGAAAATAGGTTTGTCTGCGATGACTTTACTCCATAATTACAGACAATGTTGGCGATAACTTATCTGGTTGATGCCATCCTAGCGCCGAGAAGCACTGAAAACATTATTTTCAGTGCTTCTTTCTTAGGTGTTGTCTATTATTTTACCCTGAATTTTATTTGCTCACAGGCGCGGCGGGATGTAGCACAGAAGCCTTTAGGGGTATCGTCTGGTCACGGCCGAGGTACATATGATAATACGGCGGTATAGAGTTCAGATATTCAACAGCCATTAGTTTAAGTGCATCGGTATCCAGACCGTCTAGTACAGACAGATCGTCTTCCGTTATCTTTTCAGCGGCCGTTTTTCCCGCAAACTTCTTAAGACGCTCAACGGTATAGCGTACGTCAAAGCGGGATGGATAAACCTCCAGCACATCCTTTTCTATGCCGGTAAGAGTGTAAACGGCTTGCAGACCGGTGCGCGTAGACATCTCGACCGTGAAAACGACATCATCCGGAATTTCAACGTATTGCCCGAGAAAACCGATATTCGTGCATCCGTCCGGAACGCTTTTAGGTCGGTCTGTAACCTTGCGCGGCATGAACTGCGTGGTGACGTAAGGCATCATGCAGGTGGAGACATATGTATGGGCCATTAGATCATCCTTGATGTCGAGCATATTCAAATGATACAAAAGTTCGGTCATTATTTCTTCTCCAGTGCAATCATGCATGGGCTTCTTGACGTAGTTGCCAGGCCTCTCGCCCCAGCAGCCATATCCCCACATGTTGTGTTCGTCGTCCGGTTGACCGATGAAGAAGGGATGATGGTGCATTTCAAAGGATATATCCCAGTTGGAGTCGAGAATTGTGATTGCACCACCTACTCCGGCCTTACTCCCTGTCATCTTCTCCAGTCTGTCAAAGAATTCGGGATAACCCTTGATTGTCGGAAAGAAAGATACCCACTTTGTCTTGTCAATATGGCCTACGAATTTTTCGGGATGTCCGAACTTCTCATTCTTCTTCGCAAGGTTCTGCCAGAGAGTGAATGCCCCGAGGTCAGCAGTGTCACGATTGGTCGGCGCAACCGTCTTGTTGTCGCCAAAGGCACTGTTGGTGGTCATAGAACCATTCGTAACAAATACAAGGTCCTTCTCGGCGAGCTTAATGACGTCTGCTTCGCCGTTCCTGAGAAGCAGAAGGGATTTGGCTGTGTTGCAGGGAGCATCCATCTCAATGTCATAAACCGAGCAGCCATATTCCGTATTAACGCCATTGTCGCTGAGCCATTTCAAAAGAGGACGGATCATTGAATCATATTCGCCGTATTTGGTGTGTATTATGCCTTCGAGGTATTCGTGACGGACCTCAAGCGCAAAACGCTGGAAATAGCGTTGGCATTCCAAAGCGCTGTGATATGTCTTAAATGCCAGACAACTGTGGAAGTTTATCCAGCAGCTGCTTTGGAAAAACGACTCGTCGAAAAAGTCAGATATCTCCTTGTCTTCAAGAGCCGATTCCGGTAGACTTAGGAAACGCTGCATATCTGCCATGTCATTGGGAGCAAAGCGGTAATCATGGACCTTGTTGTATATTTCACCCTGGTTAACAATCACGCGGCATTCGGAATGAATCGGTTCGTCTCTGTTGAATTCAACGATGTCGTCAAGAACCGAACGTCCTTCGTTTTCGAGGGAAGGAACTTTGCTGTATAAATACCATAGGCATTCCATGTACGGCTCCATCTCTCGCTCACCCCGGCACAGATAACCGAACTCGCCGCGTCTGCCATCCATGCTACCACCTACATCGTTTTGCTTTTCCAAAATCGTGATGTTTTTACCGGGCATTCCTGCATCGTCCAGAAGGAATGCCGCTGCCGCAAGACCTGCAAGGCCGCCTCCGACAATAAATGCTTTTCTTTTCTCAATTCCCTCAGGCTTTCTGGGGCGATACATTGTTGAGTAAATGTTCATCTTTAACATCCCTTCAGTAAATATTAATGAAGTAAAACGCTTCATTTTATCTTTAATATAGTTTCAATCATTCTAAATGAGAATTTACAACCGGACCATATTGTTAGGTGCTTTTTTTACACTTTTCTAAAAATGTCAAGAATTTTTATTTCCGGCTAATTGCTTAAACAGCAAATAGATGCTACTATCTTTGTAGTGAATAATTACCAAACAAATGGCTCAGATGATTTATTATTGTGTAAAGGTGGAAAATAATAGCACATGTAGAAAAAGCCTAAAAAAAGATAGAGGCGGCATTTTCCTGTTGTCATTTAGTCGTATGCAGAGGAGGAGTACTTGCGTATGCTTAAGAATGCCAAAGAAAAATTCGCGGAATCGCTTAGAAAATTGCTGGGCAAAAAGATGCTTGACCATATCACAATTAAAGATATAGTGGAGGACTGCGGCGTATCACGTCAGACGTTTTATTATTATTTCACTGATATCTACCAAATCGTGGAATGGGTATATACAAATTTAGTATCAGAGGCTTTGAACAATAACCGGAGCTTTGATACATGGCAGCAGGTCTATTGCTGCGTGCATGAAAACATGCGTAATGAAAAACTTCTCTTAACAAGTGCATGCCGTTCCATCAGACGTGAATTTCTGGAGTCTTTTATGTATAAAGTTATGTATGACATCATTTATCCCATGGTCGATGTACAGGCAAGAGGAATAGATGTGGATCGTAAAAATAAGGAATTTGTTGCACGCTTTTATTGTCTTGCCTTTGTGGCAATGGATCTTGATTGGGTTCAAAATGGAATGAAGGAAGATCCCGCCGAGATTACAGAAGCTGTTGCCACACTGCTGAAAGGCAGTTTCAGAAAAGCACTGGAAAATTGCGCGCAATAACAGAAAAACCCCATAGGGCTTGTTAAATTGGAGTACTATTCATGCGCGTGTTCTTGTGATATTGCAAAATTCCTACACTGAAATTTAATGTATCCGCTCAAGCAAGACTATAGGATTTCGATTATCATTACAAAAACAGCCTGAAACTTTGAACCGTACCCCATTCGTTAGACAGTATGATATGTGGATATGGTATAATAAATAAGACACCAAGAAAAGATAAAATGGTGAAAGGGGACTACGACACAATGGCAGGGAAAAGTTATGACAAACAATTTAAGATAGCTACGGTAAAGCTTGTGTTGGAAGATGAGGTCCCTGTTGCTCAGGCAGCGTTTCCCGGGAAGGGAACCGCACTCTACTCTTATCAGTATCAAATAAAAAAACTCCAACAAGAAAACTCCGAATTGAGATAGGATCTCGACACATCAAAAAACTCCAGGCCTTCTTGAAGAAAAAGAGACCCCATTTATGGGGTCTCTTTAAGGCGGCACTTATTGGTGTCGCCCTCGTTGTATGTAATAGGTTTTAATGAAAACAACAAATCCGAACCCTTTGCCGATTGGCTGTAGGTTCGGATTATGCTGATTTGGTGGAGACGGACGGGATCGAACCGTTGACCTTCTGACTGCCAGTCAGACGCTCTCCCGAAGTATCGGGTATGCACCCCCACAAAGCCTACCCCCACAAATACGGATATTTACTCAGCTGTAGAGAGTTTATTTGAGCCGCAGC